>TARA_R110001632_G_scaffold140060_1_pt1 | contig 152787 bp, 148 predicted proteins | sample TARA_R110001632 | Tara Oceans TARA_R110001632 (sample SAMEA4398266) | marine metagenome | biome: Polar Biome; feature: [SRF] surface water layer (ENVO:00010504); material: water (ENVO:00002006), including particulate matter (ENVO:01000060) such as... | depth 5 m
TAGATAGTGTTAGTTTTATTTTTGTAGAATCTGAAGGTGCTTCTTTAATTGTTACCCAACCACTTTGGCCGCATTCTAAATTATATCCAGAATATGAAAGCGTATAATCTTTTCTATCCGTAGATAAATAATGACCTGATATAACATAGCCGCTACCTATAGGTACGTTATAAGTACTAACAAGTTCTACTCCAAAACTATTAGTTATTTTATAATACATCAATAATTTGTCCATTACTGTTCTAGAAGAATATTTTCTAGTTTTAGTTATTTTAAATTCATAGTTTTTTCCTTCATAAACACCTGTCCAGACGCCTACAAATTTGTCTAAATCTCCATGAATATCTTTTAAATAAGCTCCTTGCGGTATTTCTAAGCGGTTTGCTTTGTAGCTTTGTAATTCATATAGTGGAATTATAGGACCATCTGGTTCTTGTTCTTGTATTTGTGCCACACTTTTGCAAGAGAATAGTATTGCCAAACTAAATACGGTTGTTAATATATGTTTCTTCATTGTCTTGTTTTTTAGCTTCTTAACATGGGTTTTGATCTACATCTCCATTATTATCTATTGTAAGAAGAGATGTTGTATTGTTATTAGTATTTACTTTGTATAAATTTATACCATTAATATTAAAATGAGTATTAAAAAAATTTAAAAATACTTCCTCGGTGGGTCCGGCCCTTGTAACATCATCCATTTTTTCAATAAATTCTCGTTTTAAATTAATATGATTGTAAATTCCTAGAGATGGTATATTATTAACACTACCGGTAAACCTTAAGGTGTAGGTGCCATTAGGAGTTACAACACTAGCATAAACCTCTGATTGGTTGTGACCATTAGGTATATTTTTTAACATAGTTAAAAAAGCAATTATATCTCTAGGGCTAAAGATGTTAACCGGGTATTGCCATTCTCCATTATTATCTTGATATGGATTTGTATGTGAATGCATATAGCCTAAATTGCCTGCTATTCTTCCAAAACGAAGACTATGGCCATTATTTGATAATTGCATTGGACTGAAACTACCATTAGCCCTTTGTACAAATCCTGTTTCTGCTGTTCCGTTTAAACCATTTCTAAGTATTTGCATATTAGAAGCTACATTTGAATCGGTTAAATGATTTCCAATTTCATCACAAGGGTTTACACAATTACCCCCACTATCTTCCACATATCCACTTGGACAAACACAGTTACCATTACCATCATCTATTTTACCCCCGGTACAAGATGAATTGTCTCCAGGGTTTACACCCGCTCCACCACTAGGTCCTTCGGTTCCTCCATTACAATCGGTATTTCTAAATCCTACGCTTCCGCTATTTCCGCTGCTACATGACCAAGTGATACCAAAAACATCACCTGTTTCTCCATTAGACCATATATTAATATTACAGTCGTCTGTATCATCATTCGTATTTCCGTCATCATCGTCTGGATTTTCAAATTCACCTCCAGAGCCATCATACGGATTACAAGGATCTACCACTGAATTGCTACTATAACTCTCTATTAAATAATTTTCTGCATATTGCAAAAACCTATCTAATGAAAAATCGTCAATTTTTCCTGCCATTCTTGAAAAATCAAGATAATTTTCTTCTCTAATTTCTTCCAAATTATTGATAGTGTATTTTAAAACAAACGGTGAAATCTCGTTATCTTGACTATCTGTACCAAGAATAAGATTATAAAGAATATTTTCTGGTTGATTTTCAAAAAGTATTCTAACAGAATAAGTTGTATTATCCAAAGAATCAATCATTTCTATAATTTGACTTTCATCTACTATCAATATTCCATTACTCTCCGTTCGTCGATTTTTTATGGTGGTATTTAAAAAATCAATATTCTTCATTAATTTAGAAGGTAATTCAGAAAAAGACTTTACTTTTATAACAGAATCTACATCTTGTAAGGTTTCTATTTCTTCTTTTTCACAATTCCACAATAAAAAAGGAATTCCGAAGAATAGAATTCCATATTTTAAGTAGTTTTTAATTTTCTTTTGTCTCATATTATCCTTTTTAAAATTATTTTTCGCTTTTCAAGTTTTCTTTGGTAGTAATTTTAACCCATTTATTTTTTTGCCCTTGGGTTGTTAGCCCATAAGATACAACTGAACAATTTTTTTTGAGTAAAAATAAATAAGATCTAGGCGTCTGTCAATCCCCAGAATTGGTGAAATTTTATTCTCCCTAAAAAGGGTTAGGTATATATACCTATTAAAATAAACTCTCTGATTTAAAAATAGCTCTATAATTAATCGGTTTTTTATATTCAATCTTTGTTATCTTTGCAGTCTTATGTTGGGAACTTTTTTATTTATTGGTGGACCAGAGATTTTTATCATCATCCTTATTGTGGTGATGTTTTTTGGTGCTGACAAAATTCCAGAGATTGCTCGTGGTTTAGGAAAAGGAATGCGTCAAGTAAAAGATGCAACCAACGACATTAAAAGAGAGATTAATGATAGCGCTAAAAGCCAGGGAGTTGATACTGATTTAGCAAAAGACATCAAAAAAGAAATTAGCGATGTAAAAGAAGGTTTGGATAAAATCACCGGCCCTATCAAAAGAAACATGTGATATTTTTTAATGTCATTCTGAAATTATTTACCAAAAAACTTATTATTTTATTTTAAACTAGATTCCTGCCTTTGCAGTAATGACAAGTTTAATCAATAGTAGTTTTTGAAATTTATTTCACTCTACTAATCGTCAGTCCGTCTCGTATTGGCAACAAAACGGTTTCAATTCTATCATCTGTATTCAGCAATGTATTGTATTCTAAAAGCGCTTTAGTGTCTTTGTCTTTTGGATCTAATTTTTCCACAATTTTTCCGCTCCATAAAACATTATCAGACAGTATAATTCCGCCTGTATTCATCTTATCAATGATTAAATGAAAGTAGTTTGAATAATTTGATTTATCAGCATCAATAAAAACTAAGTCGAACTTCTTGTCAATTGTAGGAATGATTTCTAGAGCGTTACCAACATGTTGTTTTATTTGATTTCGAAATCCTGATTTTTGAAAATACTTGCTTTGTAAATCTTCTAATTCTTCGTTTTTATCAATGGTGTCAATGGTGCCTTTTTCAGCCAATCCTTCAGCAATACAAAGGGCAGAGTATCCTGTGTAAGTTCCTATTTCTAAGACGTTTTTAGGTTGAATCAATTTAGCAATCATTGATAAAACCCTTCCTTGAAAAGCGCCGCTTAACATTCTGGGATTTAAGATTTTTTGCCACGTTTCTTTACTGAGTTCTTGTAGCAAATCGGGCTCTTTTTGAGAGTGATTAACTACATATTGATCAATATTTTCAGGTAAAAAATTCATGCTACATCATAAAAAAACGAAATTTAAAGTTCTAAATTTCGTTGTCACTGTTTTAAAAACTCTTTATTGAGTGTTTAGTTTTTCTAATTCTTTTCTAAGCTTTTCTTTATCTTCTTGACGCATACAAAGAGAGCTAGATTTTACTTTATCAGATGCTCCTTTGGACTTATAAGCCTTTGTTAAAAGCATGTTCTGTTTTGTATACAGAGCACAAATTTTACATTTTAAAAAGTGAATCTGTATTTTTATTTTTTCAAAAAACGATGCTTCTCCATATTGATTTTTATCACATATGGTGGTTGCTTCATCGCATGTTATGTTTAGTTTTTTAAACATCATCTAGTTGTTAAACCAATTTTCTTCTAAACACTTTCTCAGCTGTGTTCTTGCTCTATGGATAATCACCCAAAGATTTGACGACGTGATATCTAATTCCTTACAAATATCTTCTGTGTCTATTTCTTGAATGGTTTTCATTCTAAAAACCATTGCATGTTTTTCTGGAAGATGATCGATACAGGCATCTATTTGATTGTGAAGTTCTACGTTCTCTATTTGTTTTTCTGCTTCGTTATCCCATGATTGTGGAACTCTTTCTTCAATCCAATTTCCTTCATTTTCTCCATCACTGTAGAAATTCATTCTAACTTCAGCTTGCCCTTTTTTGGAGTTAATTTTTCTGTAATGATCTATAATTTTTCTTTTGAGGATAGAAATTAACCATGTTCTTTCTGAAGCTTTTCCTTGAAAGTTTTTAGCTGATTTTAATCCTGCAAAAAAAGTTTCTTGAACCAAGTCTTTCGATATATCATAATTATTAACCCTAACAATTGTATAATTAAATAGATAATCTGAGTACTTATCTATCCATTTGTTTGGATCTAATTTATGTTCGGTAAGGGTTGGCTCGCTCATCTATTTATAAAACTCAAATATACGTTATTTTTTAGCTTTTAAAGCGTTGCAGCCATCCCTTCTTCTCATGTCTACAAGGTATGTAATCTCCCATTTTCCATTGTTATTAAATAACTGAAAAGAGTTGGCTCCACAGTGACTAAAGTTCCCATTTAAATAGAATTCATAAGGTGTCCAAACAGAAGCTAAATTTCCATCAATTTTTATATCATAAGAAAGTAGTTTTTCTAAATACACATTTTCTGGTTTCTTATTTGCGATTCCTGTCAACAGCTTTTTTACATCATCGGTTTTGAGTATTTTTTTTCCTTCTTTGTTGTTGTTTGTCGTCTGTATTTTAATCTCTTTATGAAAGGTTGATTTCATAATTGTAGAATCTCCTTGATGCAATCCTTTAAAAAACGTTTCAATAACTTTTTTAATTTGTTTTGTTTCCTCTTCTTGTTGCGCTGTTATAAAGGTTGTTGAAATAAGTAATAGTAATAAAATAAGGTTTCTTTTCATGATAGGTTGATTTGATGCATTAAAACTATCATTTTTAAAACTACTTTTTAAGAATAACAGTGAAATTAACGCAAGATTAACTTGATTCATTTCTTTTGATATTTAGTACTTTTACCAAATCTTAAATTAAAATTATGTCTGTAGCCAAAAAGCAATATAAGAGAATTACTACCAAGTCTTTGGTAGAAATGAAAGCTAACGGAGAAAAAATATCAATGCTAACCGCCTATGATTATACCATGGCAAAAATTGTTGATGGAGCAGGAATCGATGTAATTCTTGTGGGGGATTCAGCATCAAATGTGATGGCGGGTCATGAAACAACTTTGCCAATTACATTAAACGAAATGATTTATCATGCAAGTTCTGTCGTAAGAGCTGTTGAACGATCTTTAGTTGTGGTTGATTTGCCTTTTGGAAGTTATCAATCTGACCCTAAAGAAGCGCTTCGTTCTGCCATCAGAATTATGAAAGAAAGTGGTGGTCATTCTATAAAAGTTGAAGGAGGAAAAGAAATTAAAGAATCTATCAAAAGAATATTAAACGCCGGTATTCCTGTCATGGGGCATTTGGGTTTAACACCACAATCAATCTATAAATTCGGAACGTATACCGTAAGAGCTAAAGAAGAACAAGAGGCTGATCAATTATTAGAAGATGCATTAATGTTGGAAAGGTTGGGTTGTTTTGCGATTGTTTTAGAAAAGGTTCCTGCTGCTTTAGCTGAAAAAGTAGCTAAATCAATTTCTATTCCTGTTATTGGAATTGGAGCTGGAGGCGGAGTTGACGGTCAGGTTTTAGTAACGCATGATATGTTGGGTATGACCCATGAATTTCATCCTCGTTTTTTACGTCGATATTTAGATTTATATGAAGAAATGACTTCGGCTTTCAAAAGCTATATTTCTGATGTAAAAAGTAAAGATTTTCCCAACGAAAAAGAACAATATTAGATTTGTGAAAGTTCTTCATCTAGATACCAATCATCCTTTATTAATTCAACAACTTTCTGCTGCTGGTTTTCAAAACCATGAAGATTATACTTCTTCAAAATCAGAAATAGAAAAGAAAATTAACTTGTATGATGGCCTCATCATTCGAAGTAGATTTTCTATAGACGCTTCTTTTTTAGACAAAGCAAACAACTTAAAGTTTATTGGTAGAGTTGGTGCGGGTTTAGAAAACATTGATTGCGATTATGCATTGTCTAAAGGAATTGAATTAATTGCGGCTCCAGAAGGAAATAGAAATGCTGTGGGAGAACATGCTTTAGGAATGTTATTGTCTCTTTTTAATAAACTAAATAAAGCCGATTTAGAAGTAAGAAAAGGTTTGTGGTTGCGAGAAGAAAACAGAGGCTTAGAATTAGACGGAAAAACCATTGGTTTAATTGGTTATGGTAATATGGGTAAAGCTTTTGCAAAAAAGCTTTGTGGTTTTGATGTTACTGTTTTGTGTTATGATATTAAACCAAATGTTGAAGATGAAAATGCCACTCAAGTTTCATTGCAAGAAATACAAGAAAGGGCTGATGTTTTAAGTTTGCACACACCTCAAACATCTCAAACTGTTGGTATGATAAATACTAGCTTTATAGAACAATTTAAAAATCCTTTTTGGCTGATTAATACAGCGCGTGGTAAAAGTGTTGTTACTAAAGATTTGGTTGGTGCTTTAAAGTCTGCTAAGGTTTTAGGAGCTGGTTTAGATGTTTTAGAATATGAAAAATCTTCTTTCGAAAAACTATTCACCAATGAAATTCCTGAAGAGTTTAAATATTTAGTTCAATCTGAAAATGTTTTACTGTCTCCTCATGTAGCTGGATGGACAATTGAAAGCAACATAAAATTAGCTCAAACCATTGTTGATAAAATAAAAGCAAAATTTTGCTAACTTGTGGGTTGTTAAACAATCAACAACATGCAATACAAAGCAACTTCTCCAGAAGAATATATCAACCTACTTCCTGAAGAAAGAAAAGAACCCATTAAAAAATTACGTCAAATTATTTTAGACAATCTTCCAAAAGGAATGGAAGAGCAAATGAGTTACGGCATGCTTGGGTTTGTAATTCCTCATAGTGTTTACCCAGACGGATATCATTGTGATCCTAAATTACCTTTACCTTTTATGAATTTAGCTTCACAAAAGAATTTTATTGCTCTATATCACATGGGGATATATGCTAAAAATGATTTATTATCCTGGTTTACAGAAGAATACAACAAAAAATGCAACTATAAGTTGGATATGGGTAAAAGCTGTGTGCGTTTTAAAAAGATGGATGACATCCCGTATGATTTAATTGCAGAATTAGTTCAGAAAATGAGTACAAAAGAATGGATTTCCATTTATGAAAATCAAATTAAAAAGAAATAAATAATGAAAAGAGTTACAGGAATTGGAGGGTTGTTTTTTAAAACAAATGATCCTAAAAAAACAAAAGATTGGTATCAAAAACACTTAGGTTTTAATACAGATGATTGGGGCTGTACTTTTTGGTGGAAAGACGAGGATGGCAATAAATGTTCTACTCAATGGAGTCCTTTTGCTAAAGACACTAAACATTTTGAACCTTCTAAAAAAGACTTTATGTTTAATTATAGGGTTGAAAACTTAGTAGAGCTTTTAAAAGAATTGAAAAAAGAAGGAGTTATGGTTTTAGGTGAAGTTGAAGAATACGATTATGGTAAATTTGGTTGGATTTTAGACGATGATGGAAATAAAATAGAATTATGGGAGCCAAAAGATGCTGCCTTTTTATAAATTTACGCCCTAACTAATAAAATCAAAGAATGAAAGTTGTAGACGAAAGCGGAAAAGAAGTATATGCCCAAGACAGTAAGAGGGTTCTTGCGGGTATTTTAGGTATTGTTTTAGGTGAATTGGGAATCCATAAGTTTATCCTAGGGTATACTAAAGAAGGGTTACTACAAATTGGACTTACTATTATAACTTGTGGTATTGGAGGGTTAATTGGTAAAATTGAAGGAATTATCTATTTAACAAAATCTGACGACCAATTCATTAATGAATATCAAGTAAATAAAAAAGGGTGGTTTTAATTCATGGATTTTATCACAAAATATCCTGCTGAAGTTTTAATCTTACTTTTTTTAATCATTACTTTTTTACTCTCCGGAATAGAAAAAATTACTGATTGGAAAGGAAATGTTTCTTTTATTAAAGAACATTTTAAAGAATCTCCATTAAAAAATTCAGTTCCACTTCTTTTAATGATCGTTCTCGTCACAGAACTTGTTGCTAGTTTTTTAATGATCTATGGAATCTATGAAATTATTTCTGAAGGAAAAATATTTTTCGCATTACTCGGAATTGAATTATCTGCGCTAACATTACTTTTCCTTTTAATCGGTCAGCGATTGGCAAAAGATTATCAAGGAGCAATGTCTTTAGGAGTTTATTTTATTATTACAATTTTAGGGCTAATTGTTCTAACTTATTAAGAATAACAATTCTCTATATAAAAAACAAAATACCATAAGAATTTCTTATGGTATTTTGTTTTTTAGAGCTAGTTTAAGCAATTATCTTTTTTTAGTAAGGCATTCTCTTCTTGCTTGTAAAAACGGTTCTAAATTCTTTTTAAAATTAGTTTTGAGTGTGTTTTAGCTCGTAAATTAAAGAAGAATACTCTTTTGTGCTTCTCGCGCTTAAGTTAGATTTTAAACCTATCCAAAAAGCTTTTACAAAATTAGCTTTTCCAGTTTTATTTTTTTCACTTAAAAGAGAGACATAAAAAGAATCAAATTTTAAAGGATGTGTTTTAACGACATTTAAATCAACTGATTTAAAAAGCTCTTGAATTGATTTTTGAGAGAAATGCCATAAGTGTCTTGGCACATCATAAGCTGCCCAATATTCTTTATAATAATCAGCATCGAAGCTTTTAAAATTAGGAACTGCTACAATTAACTTTCCGTTATCGTTTAATAGGTTTTTTAATTGTTCTAAGTATTCATATAAGTTTGGAACGTGTTCTAGTACATGCCACATGGTAATTACATCAAACTTTTTTCCTAATACATCTTTTAAATCTTTATGAACTTCTACCTTTTTTTCTATCGCTTGTTGTCTTGCAATATCACTTGGTTCTATTCCTGTAACCAAAAAACCTTTCTGTTTACAATAGAATAAAAAATCACCTGTTCCTGTTCCAATATCTAAAACCATTTTGTTTTTTTGGTGATCATTAAAAAGGTTTTGTTTCTTTTTAAAAGAGTATTTCTTAACGCTGTTATAAATAAAATTAAGAAGTGTTTTTTTTGTATTGTGATGAGAAACGTACTCTTCAGAATCGTAATACCTGCTAAGATCAGATGGAATTGGCGAGGTAACTAGCATTTCAATTTTCTTATTAAGCATAACCTCATAAGTTTCATTAGAAACTAAATAATCCTTACAGTTTAAAAAAGGAACTACTCCCCGGTGAAGTTCTTTTTCTTTCATTTTATTATTTTAATAGTGATGTTCCACATGGAACATTAACAACAATCTTTTAATTTATCTGCCCATATAAACTAACAAAACTGAAATGTCGCTTGGAGAAACTCCGCTTATTCTGCTTGCTTGTGAAATTGTTGTTGGTTGAATTTTGGTTAATTTCTCTCTTGCTTCGTATGACAACGATTTTACTTTCGTGTAATTAAATGTTTGGGGGATCATTACATTTTCTAGCCTGTTTAACTTATCTGCATTTGATTTCTCTTTTTCTATATAGCCAGAATATTTTAAATGTATTTCTACTTGCTCAATAATTGATTCATCAACCTCTTCTAGTATAAAAAAGGCCTGAAGAGATTCAATTTCTTTAAAATCAATTAGAGATAATTGTGGTCTGGCAGCTATCTTATATAGCTTTACAGATTGATTAATTGTTGACAATCCTTTTCTTTCTAGTATTGGATTAATCTGCTCTTTAGTAACACTTGTTTCTTCTAAAAACTTTATCAGTCTCGCTGTTTTTAATTTCTTAGCCTGAACTTTTATTAGGCGTTCTTCAGAGGCTAAACCTATTTCATAACCTAAGGGTGTTAATCTTAAGTCTGCATTATCTTGTCTCAATAAAGTTCTATATTCTGCTCTAGATGTAAACATTCTATAAGGTTCTTCTGTTCCTTTTGTGATTAAATCATCTATTAAAACACCAATATAAGCTTCACTTCTTTTTAGAATAAAAGGTTGTTTGTTTTGTGTTTTTAAGGCCGCATTTACACCGGCCATTAAACCTTGGGCTGCTGCTTCTTCATAACCAGTTGTTCCGTTGATTTGTCCCGCAAAAAATAAATTTTCTACAAGCTTGGTTTCTAGAGAGTGTTTTAATTGAGTTGGAGGAAAGTAATCATACTCGATTGCGTATCCATATCTAAAAAACTTTACATTTTCAAAACCTGGGATTAACCTTATCGCTTTATCTTGAATATCTTCTGGCATTGAGGTTGAAAAACCATTTACATAAATCTCTTCTGTAGTCCATCCTTCTGGTTCAACAAAAATTTGATGCTTGTCCTTGCTTGCAAAACGATCTATTTTATCTTCAATTGAAGGGCAATACCTTGGACCTGTAGATTGAATTCTACCATTGAACATTGGTGACCTGTCAAAACCTTCTCTTAAAATATCATGAACTTCTTTATTTGTGTGCGCTAAATAACAAGAACGTTGTTTTGTTAAGGGCTTTGTGTCTAAATAAGAAAATGTTGTGGTTATTTCGTCACCTGGCTGCTCTTCCATTTTAGAATAATCTAACGATCTACCGTCTACTCTTGGTGGCGTTCCTGTTTTCATTCTTCCAGATTCAAATCCTTTTGCAACTAAATCTTCGGTAATCCCTGTTGAAGATCCTTCACCGGCTCTTCCCCCACCAAAAGTTTTTTCACCAATATGAATCAAACCGTTTAAAAAAGTTCCTGCAGTTACAATAACCGTTTTAGCCTTAATATGAAGTCCTAGTGCCGTTTTTACTCCAGCTATTTTATCACCATCAAACAACAATCCATTTACCGAATCTTGATAAAAATCTACATTTTTAGTTTGCTCTAACATAGTTCTCCAGGCTTCAGCAAACATCATTCTGTCAGATTGCGCTCTTGGACTCCACATAGCTGGCCCTTTAGATTTATTAAGCATTTTAAACTGAATAGCCGTCTTGTCGGTTACAATTCCGCTATAACCACCTAAAGCGTCAATTTCTCTAACAATTTGACCTTTTGCGATTCCTCCCATTGCAGGATTGCAACTCATTTGAGCTATGTTCTGTAAATTCATTGTAATTAATAGGGTTGTTGCACCCATATTTGCGCTAGCCGCAGCAGCTTCACTTCCTGCATGACCTCCGCCAATTACAATTACATCGTATGTTGTAGTAAATAAACTCATTATCGTTCCACGTGAAACAAAACAGATAAACCCTTGATTGTCAATAGTTTAAACTCAATAGACAAGATTCTTCTTTGTTTCTCATTTCTTTTTTATCTTTTTCTGTTTTGTCCTTAAATCCCATGTAGTGTAAAACACCATGAATCAAGACTCTATGTAATTCGTTTTCAAAGGTAACATTAAAATTTTCTGCATTTTCTCTAACTCTTTCTACTGAGATATAAATGTCTCCTCCTATTTGATTTCCTAAAGAATAATCAAAACTTATAATATCAGTGAAGGTATCATGATTTAGAAACTCTACATTAATTTTATTAAGGTAAATATCGTCACAAAAAATATAATTTATTTCTAAAACTTCAAACCCTTCAGATTCAATAATACTTTGAATCCATTTAGACGTTTTTGTTTCGTTATTTAAAGTAAATGCTGTTTCTGAATTAAATGTAATCACCCTTTTTTCTTTTTTGAAAAGTACTCTTGTACCTTTTTTTCAAAATTTTCACGCAAAGGTAATGATTGTCTGTTTAAAATCTCTATTTGATTGTAAAACTGCTTTTTAAATTGAAGTTCTTTTAATTTTTTCTTTTGGTAAGATGTATTGTTGGTGTTTGATTTTCTCTTTTTATCTTTTCCTTGTTCAAAAGCTGCTTTATCTAATTTTAGCAATTCGTATTCTAGTTGTTGCATTCTTTGGAGCGTTCCTTGAGTAAATCCTTTTTCTAGGATATCATTCTCTAATTGCTCCATTGTTTTTAGAACTTTTTTAGCGTCTCCGTTTCCGCCACCTCCTTCTTTTATTGCATCTTGCAACTGTTGCCTTAAAGCACTCTGTTGTTGGTAAATTTTAAACAGCTCTCCGTTTAGTTTTTCATCATCTCCATTTCCTTCTCCATTTCCATTTCCTTTATCGTCTCCCTCTCCTTTTTTTCCTTCTTTATCTCCTTTACCTTTTTTATCACCTTCTTTGCCTTTTCCTTTTTGCATTCCTTTCTTCATTTGTTCAGAAACACCTTTTTGTCCTTGAATTAACGTTGGTAAACTAAATGGTTTTCCACCTCCTTTTCCTTTGCCAGATGAATTCATGCTGTTTTGCATGTTGTTTAATAGGTCGCTTAAAAAATCAGAAAGGTTGTTTACAGAAGTCATTACATATTGCTGATTAGAGCTTCCGCTATTGAATCTATTTTCAGAAAAATTTTCTAATGACTGATCTAAGTTGTAATGCGTGTTAGACAAATCTGTTTGAATTTTTGTAGACAATTGAGGTAGCCTCATTGATAAAACATACAAGCTATCATCTACATGTTCAAAATATGTTTTTAATTCGTTTTGTTTTTTTAATTCTTTTCCGAAGTCTGGATGTCTTACTGAAATCTCATTAAACTTCTTCATTAAATCTTCTTGCTTGAAAGAAAAGGTGACAAGGTTTTCTAAAATCTTTCTAAGATCATCTATGTTTTCATCGATAGAATTGGCTTGCATATCAGACATTGCTTGTTGCATTTTCTGACTCATTTGCTTCATTTTTTTAGAAGCTTGTTTCTGATTTTTCTTTGCTTGACTCTTTTGCTGTTTGCTTAAATTTTCTTCTGACTTAGACAATTCTTCTTTTGTTTCTTCTTCCTCTTCTTCTAAATCAGGAATTTCCATCGGTTCTTTTAACTTTTCATTGTCTTTAGATAGTTCTTCTAATTCCTTTGAAATTTTATCAAACTCTTTATTTATCGCTTTCTGTTTTTCTAAAGCCTTGTCTTTAGTGTTGTCTAAACTATCTTGTTTTTTAGAAAGCTTATCCAGTTTATTTGCGATCTGCATCGTCTTCTCTTCTACATAGAACCGCTTTGTTAATTCTAAAATTCTTTCTAGACTTCTTTCTTGTTGTTTGTTTTCTTGCGCTAGTTGTTTCGCTTTTTTAACCAACTCTTCTTTGTCTAATTTCTCAGCCATTTTTTGAAGTTCATCTAGTAACTTCTTTTGTTTATTGAGTTTCTTTAGCTCTTCTATTCTTTTTTGTAACTCTTGCTTTTTTTCTTGAAGCGTTTGGTTTTCTTCCTTTTTTTCTTCAAGTGTTTCTTGAAGGTTTTCAGTCTGACGCTCCATCATTTGTTCATACTGTTTTTGTCTCTTTATGAACTCATCAACCTTTTTCTTATCGTTCCAGTTGATGTCTTTTTTATTCTGAATTTCTTTCTGAATTTCATCTAACTCTTTCTTCTGTTGTTTTTGATTTTGAACAGATTTTTCTAAATTTTGAATGGTGTTTTTCTGATCTTGTAATAATTCTTGCGCTACTTCATCTTCTGTTTTTTGTCGATATCTAAACTTTTTACTAATTGCTTTCTTTCTTCCATTTACAGCATCATTATCGGAAACCTGGAAATAAATTTCATAATCTATTCCCTCTCGAAGGTTTAGTTGATCTGGAAACTGATAAAAAAATGTTTGGGTTTTTTCTTTGGTTGTTTGTAAGGTAATTTTCGTTTTTTGTTGTGGAGCGTCTTGATTATAATATAACACATCCAATTGGTTAATTCCATAATCATCAGAAATTTGTCCAGCAAACTGCGCATCGCCCCTTTCTAAACTATCAATATTTGATTGTATTAAAATGCTTGGAAACTCATCTTTAACAACTTTTATATTATAAGAAAGTTTTTCAAAATCTTGTAATTCTTTATTTGACGAACTAATTTGATATTGAATATTCTTTTTAGCTTTTAAATTATATTGAAAACTATTCTTGTCTTTTTTAATAAAAGAATCTCTTTTGTTGTTTGAAATAAAAGCAACAGAATCGGTTTGATTTGTAGTTGCTAACCATTTAATATTAGTTCCCTCTGGAACAAGAATACTTCCGGTATTATCTATCGTTTCGTCTTTTTTTCCTGTATAATTAGGGTAGTCTAGATCTACAGTTATATTTTGAATTGTTGGGGTTTTTATAACTTCAAGCGAATGAGTTATAGACTCAACTTTATTAGATTTAAATTTAAAATCTATCGGTTCTACAACATTTGTAAATGTAAAAAAGAAAACTCCTTTGTTTTTTTCTTGCATAAAATACTCTTGGTTGTTGAATAGTATTTTTGCTTCTTCTGGAACAATGTCTCCTTCGGTTCCCACATTAATTATAAAAGAGTTCCCTTCAACAACCTGTAAAGAGTTTGTCTGTAAATTAAATTTAAATGGTGCTGGAGGAATATATTCTGCTTGATAATTTACAACTCTTGAAAAACTATTAGATAAATCACTGTTGGTTCCGCTAAGCAAAGAAATAATCCAAATTAAAGCAGGAATCAACAAGTATTTTAAATACGGTATGTTTTTCTTGAAATTTACCGCTTTAGCAAACTGAATTGGTTGTAATTCTTTTGCTTTTTGATCGATACTTGCCAGTAATAAATCCGATTGATTTGATGTCTCTTTTAGTTGTAAAATATTAAGTAGCTTGTCTTGAACTTCCGGAAAATGATTCCCAATAATTTTTGAAGATTGTTCTAGAGAAATTCCTTTTTGTAAACCAATCAATTTAAAAATTGGTTTTAAAATAAATCGAAACAAGAAATATCCTTCCACAAGAATAAACACCAAAAAAAGAGTGGTTCTAGCAACAGGTTTTAGCCACAAAAAGTATTCAATAAAAAGTGTTACAAAAAGATATAAAGCACCCAAAGAGAAGAATAATATCAACCCTTTAATAAGCTCATTTGTGTAGTACTTTTTATAAAAAAAAGACAGCTTGTTTTGTATGTTAGTAAACGCTTGCATCAACCAATAAAAATAGCATATTTCAATTAGTAATCTTAAAATTTAATGTTAAAGCTTTTTTTAAGTTATTACTGCTGTAAAATCCTTTTTTTATCTAACATTAGAAAAGTATCTTTGCGGCTTAAAATCATTAACTAATGAATTCTAATGTTCGTGTTCGTTTTGCACCTAGTCCTACAGGACCTCTACATATTGGAGGTGTAAGAACTGCTTTATATAATTATTTATTTGCTAAAAAACATGGCGGAACCTTTGTTTTAAGAATAGAAGATACAGACCAAACAAGATATGTAGCAAACGCCGAACAATATATTATAGATTCTTTAGATTGGTGTAATATTCCTTTTGATGAAGGCCCGGGAAAGAATGAAAAATTTGGTCCCTACAGACAATCTGAAAGAAAAGAACTTTATAAAAAATATGCTGACACTTTAATTGAGCGCGGAAACGCATATTATGCTTTTGATTCTTCAGATCAATTAAACGAGCATAGAAAACAACATGAACAAGAGGGAAAAACCTTTATTTATAACTGGCATAATAGAGAAAAGCTTAACAATTCCATTTCTTTATCTAAAGAAGAAACAATGGCTAAAATTGGTGCTGGTGAAAACTATGTAATCCGTTTTAAGTCTCCACAAGATGAAACTCTTGTTTTAGAAGATGAAATTAGAGGAACTATAAAAATTGATACGAATACTTTAGATGACAAAATTCTGTTTAAATCAGATGGAATGCCAACCTATCATTTAGCAAATATTGTTGATGATCATTTGATGGAAATATCGCATGTAATTCGCGGTGAAGAATGGTTACCATCGATGCCTTTACACGTTCTTTTATATAGGGCTTTTGCATGGGAAACTCCAAAATTTGCACACCTTCCTTTAATTTTAAAACCCGTCGGTAAAGGAAAATTGAGTAAAAGAGATGGCGATAAATTAGGGTTTCCGGTATTTCCTTTAGAATATACCAATGAAGAAACAGGAGATGTTTCTCGTGGATATAAAGAAGATGGTTATTTTTCGGATGCTTTTATAAATATGCTATCTTTATTAGGCTGGAACCCAGGAACAGAGCAAGAAATATTTTCATTAGATGAGTTAATAGAAGAATTTGATTTATCAAGAGTTAGTAAGTCTGGAGCAAAATTCAATCCTGATAAAACCAATTGGTTTAATCAGCAATATTTACAACAAAAATCAAATTCTGAATTAGCTGAATTATATCTTATCATTTTAAACGGCAAGAAAATTGATACAGATATCACATATGTAGAAAAAGTTGTTTCTTTAATCAAAGAAAGAGCTGTTTTTGTTAAAGATTTTTGGGATTTGAGTAATTACTTTTTTGAAACTCCTGTTGAGTACGATGAAAAAGCTTCAAAAAAACAATGGAAAGAAGATACTTCGGAAATATTATCTGAAGTTAGTTCTGTAATTGAATCTATTGATAATTTTTCTTCATTAATAATCGAAACAAAAGTAAAAGAATGGATTACAAGTAAAGAAATTGGTTTTGGAAAAGTCATGCAGCCTTTACGTTTAAGTTTAGTGGGCGCAATGAAAGGACCACATATCTTTGATATTATAGAAATGATTGGAAAAGAGGAAACTCTTCATAGAATTAAAAAAATAATAACTGAATTATCATGAAAAATTTAATGCTTTTTACCTTATTAATTCTGTTTTCATTATCAGCAGAATCTCAAATGATGAATAGAAGACAAAGGATTGTGGACAGGCCTCCTATGACGCCAGACCAACAAAAATTACCAGAATTTAATGTTGAAAAAACAGTTGGTATGACCTTCTATAATATAGAAAAGTTAACGAAAAAAGTAGGTGTTAAAAAATCTTCTGATACTTATAAACAAGTTGAGTCTATTATAAAGTTTTTCAATAAAGACATGAGCCAAGTAAAAAGAATTAATAGCTTTTTAATGTCTGAAGGAAAAACAAAAGTAGAATTAGCACAAAAAGAAACTTTTGAGTCTAGAGATTATTCCGTACTTGAAAAAGCGTATAAAGAAGTAAGTGTCTCTTTTGAACCCATTGTTAAGGTTGTGTTAGAAAAAGAAAAAGATTTAGATAAAAAACTAGAAAAAATACTTTCTGAAAAACAAATAAAAAAGTGGAAAAAGTATAAGAAAAAACTAAAAACTAAAGGATAAACATCCTTTTGTCCTTTTTTTGTAACGTTTTCTTTTTTTTTCGTCTTGTAATTAGATACTTATTCTTGTATCTTTAACAACATATCTATTAACTTTTAAAAGAACGTTATGAATCCTATTTATTTACCTATTGGTTTAGGTCTTCTTGTCTTATTACTTTTTGGTGCTGTTTTTACTGTAAAACAACAATCTGCTGCTATTATAGAAACTTTTGGTCGATTTAGTAACATTCGTCAATCGGGTTTACAATTAAAAATACCTATAGTTCAAAGAATAGCAGGAAGAATGAGTCTTAAAATTCAACAATTAGATGTTATTATTGAGACAAAAACCTTAGATGATGTTTTTGTAAAATTGAAGGTTTCTGTTCAATTTAAAGTAATTAAAGACAAAGTATACGATGCTTTTTACAAATTAGATTATCCTCACGATCAAATTACTTCTTATGTTTTTGATGTGGTAAGAGCTGAAGTTCCAAAAATGAAATTAGATGATGTTTTTGTAAAGAAAGATGATATTGCTATTGCTGTAAAAACAGAACTAAATGATGCTATGATGGATTATGGTTATGACATCATTAAGACCTTAGTAACAGATATTGATCCTGATGCACAAGTAAAAGCCGCAATGAATAGAATTAACGCTGCAGACCGTGAAAAAACTGCTGCTCAATATGAAGGAGACGCTGCCCGTATTTTAATAGTAGAAAAAGCCAAAGCAGAAGCGGAAAGTAAACGTCTACAAGGACAAGGTATTGCTGATCAAAGAAGAGAGATTGCAAGAGGTTTAGAAGAATCTGTAGAAGTATTAAATAAAGTTGGTATCAACTCACAAGAAGCCTCTGCTTTAATTGTGGTTACACAACACTATGATACGCTTCAGTCTATTGGTCAAGAAACAAATAGTAATTTAATTTTACTTCCCAACTCTCCACAAGCCGGAAGTCAAATGTTAAATGATATGGTTGCAAGCTTTACTGCTAGTAATCAAATTGGAGAAGCAATGAAAAATAATAAAAAGAAAACTGATAAATAATTTATGATACTTTCTACTACAAATAATATTGATGGAAAGCCAGTAAAAGATTATCTTGGAATAGTGTCTGGTGAAACTATTATTGGAGCAAACATCTTTAAAGATTTTTTTGCGGGAATTCGTGATATTGTCGGAGGGCGTTCAGGGTCTTATGAAAAGGTCTTAAGAGAAGCAAAAGATATAGCTTTAAAAGAAATGACAGATAACGCACTTCGAATGCGTGCTGATGCTATTATTGGAATAGATTTAGATTATGAAACTGTAGGACCTAATGGAGGTATGTTAATGGTCACAGCCTCAGGAACCGCTGTAAGACTTTAAAAAATTATTATATAAATAAAAAAACCGAAGAGATAATCTTCGGTTTTTTTTATACTATTTTTTATCTTCTAGTTTTTCTTTTTCTTTCTCCTCGTCTTTAGTGGCTTTTTTAAACTCCTTAATTCCACCTCCTAGACCTTTCATTAGTTCTGGAATTTTTTTACCTCCAAAGAACAATAAGAGCGCTAAAGCAATAATTACCCAAGAACCCATGCTTGGCATACCTAAAAGAAATATATTTAAACTCATCATGTTAATTTCTATTTAAAGTACAAAGATACAAAAACGATTGAATCAATTAATTCATTTGTTTTATAATTCCTCCTGCTACTTTTTTATCTTTTACAACTTCTGGATTTCCTTTATAAAATATAGAGCCTCCAAAACTTACTTTTGCATTTAATGTTTCTCCTGCTAAAATTTCTGCTTTAGAACCTGAGCCTGCTCTGATAGAGGTGTTTTCTGATACTACTAATCCATATCCGTGATATACACCATATAAATCAAGGTCTATATCTTGGTTTTTAGAGGTTCCTGTTAACTTAATAATTCCGCCTGAAGAAGATTTCACTTTTAAATGTTTTGTTTTTATTACTAGATTAATAAAAGCTCTTTCTTGTGCCTTCACTTCTAATTGTAACTGATCAATATCTTTTCCAGTAATAGTAGAACCTTCATTGCCATCAATTACATCAATATTTTTATTGTAATATAATTTAATATCAACTTTTCCGTCTGCTGATAAATCAGGGAATCGTAAGCTTATTTTTAAAGTTCCTTTATTATTTTTTACTTTAACTTTCTCTGCTTTTTCACCCGATATCACTAATTTTTGTTCGTCAGATTTTATCAATTCAATATTAATACCATTATAGATTTTAATCGTTTGAAAATCTCCTATTGTTTTTGATATTGTGGTTTGTGAAATCACAATATTACTTATCATTAAAACTATTATAAAAAATAATTTTTTCATTTCGTTAGGTTTAGTTTAGGGTATAATTCAACAATTATACCATTATAAAGACAAACTACATAATTTATTGTTGCAGCTTCGTTAATTTTTTTTAATCTTCTATTAAAGTAAAGTCTAAATGTTTTCTTTCTAAGTCTGTGTGTTTTACTTTTACAACCACCTCATCACCTAATTGATAAATCTGTTTTGTTGATTGTCCAACAATAGCAAACTGTTTTTCATCAAAAATATAATAATCGCTTTTTATATCTCGAATTCTAACCATTCCTTCACATTTATTTGAGGTAATTTCAACATAAATTCCCCATTCTGTAACGCCAGAAATAACACCAGGAAACTCTTCATCTTTATGATCTTGCATGTATTTAACTTGCATGTATTTTATAGACTGTCTTTCTGCTTTAGAGGCTAATTCTTCTTGCTTTGATGCATGTTTACATCTAGCTTCATATTCTTCTGCTTTCGGTGAATTTTGTCCATCTAAATAATGTTGTAATAAACGGTGTGTCATTACATCAGGATAACGACGAATTGGTGAAGTAAAGTGAGAATAATAATCAAAAGCTAGCCCATAATGGCCAATATTTTGAGTTGTATAAGCCGCCTTACTCATCGTTCTAATTGCTAAAGTTTCAATCATGTTTGATTCTGCTTTACCATGAACATCTTTTAACAATTTATTTAAACTTTCTGTGGTACTCTCTTTAGTTTCCGTGTTCATTTTGTATCCAAATTTAGATACAATATTTTGTAGTGCGGCTAACTTTTCAATATCTGGTTCGTCATGAACTCTATAAATAAAAGTTTTATTCGTTGGTTTATTTTTAGCTTGACCTATAAATTCTGCAACTTTTCTATTCGCTAATAACATAAATTCTTCAATTAATTTATTCGCGTCTTTTGCTTCTTTAAAATAAACACCTGTTGGATTTGCATCTTCATCTAAATGAAACTTAACTTCTACTCTATCAAAAGAAATTGCTCCTTCTTTCATTCTTTTTTTACGAAGAATTTTTGCTAGCTCGTCTAATTTTAAAGTAGCTTCTACAATTCTTTCATCAACTTCATAAGATTCTCCTGTGATTGAAATATTTTCTGGTATAAAATTTTTCTTTGTTTCAATAATTGCTTGTGCTTCTTCATATGCAAAACGTTTATCTGAATAAGTAACTGTTCTGCCAAACCACTGATCTATAATCTGAGCTTTCTCATTGATTTCGAAAACTGCAGAAAAAGTTAATTTTTCTTCATTTGGTCGTAAAGAACAGGCTCCATTTGATAACATTTCTGGTAGCATTGGAACAACTCTATCAACTAAATAAACTGAGGTTGCTCTACTATAAGCTTCATCATCTAAAATCGTTTTAGGTTGTACATAATGAGAAACATCTGCAATATGAATTCCTATTTCATAATTTCCATTTTCTAATTTTGTAAAAGATAAAGCATCATCAAAATCTTTTGCATCTTTTGGATCTATCGTAAAAGTTAAATCTTGACGCATATCTCTTCTTTTTGAAATCTCTTCTTTGGTAATTTCTAAAGATAATTTATTAGCGTCTTCTTCTACTTCTTTTTCAAATTCATACGGTAAGCCATATTCTAATAAAATAGAATGAATTTCTGTATCATGATCTCCTGGTTTACCTAAAACTTGAGTAATTTTTCCAAACGGATTTTTAGAGTTTTCAGGCCAGTCTGTAATAGATGCTTGTACTTTATCTCCATGCTCTGCTCCATTTATTCTACTTTTTGAAACAAAAATATCTGCATACATTTTATTATTATCACAAATAACAAAACCAAAGTTTTTACTCATTTGTAAAACTCCTACAAATTCTGTTTTATGTCTTTCTATAATTTCTACAATATCTGCTTCTAATTTGTTACTTCTTTTTCTTTTATAGATGTAAGCTTTTACTGTATCGTTTTGTAAACCTTTACCTAAGTTATTAGATGGAATAAATATATCATCTTCAAAATCATCACATATAAAATATCCATTTCCATTAGACGTAACATCTAGTGTTCCTATATGATATTTTCTATCTTCGTTTATTTGATATTTTCCTCTATCAACTTCTTTAATTTTTTTATTACCTGTTAGTTCAGCTAACTTTTGAAGTACTTGTGTTTTACCATCGGTATCTGAGATACCTAATTTACCAGCAATTTGCTTGTAATTGTAATTTTTACTACTGTCTTCATTTAGAATTTTAAAAATATTTCTTGTTAGGTCTTTAATAATTCTTCCTTTCTTCTTGTAGATTTTGTTCTTTCTACTCATAAATATTTGTTCTTTTTATGTTCTTGAAAAGTACAAATTAATCTGTCTATTTTCTATTAATAAACTGTTATGATTGTATTTTGTACTTTGCTTGTTTAATTATTTAATTATATGCTTCACATCGACAAGCTCAGTGTTGAAAATTCTTGGTTTTTAATTGTAAATCCTAATGCAGGAAATAGCAATTTTAATAAATCGTGGAATTGTATTCTAGATTTGTTAAAAACTAAAGAAATTTATTTTTCTTTCGCTTTTACTCAGTATACTAAACATGAACTAATTCTTGTTGATGAAGCTATTAAACAAGGGTATCGGAAATTTATTTCTGTAGGTGGAGACGGAACCCTACATCATTTAGTAAACGGAATAATGATGCAAAGATATACAAAAACTTCGGATATCAAACTTGCAGTGATTCCTTTAGGTACCGGAAATGATTGGATAAAAACCTACAATATCCCATATTCAATAGAAAAATCGATTGATATTATACAAAAAGACCATACTTTTTTACAAGATATTGGGTGTATAAAAACCAATAATACTTTTGAATATTTTAATAATGTAGCAGGTATAGGTTATGATGGTTATGTTGTTAAAAAATTAAAATCTTTAAAAAAATTTGGTTCTATTTCTTATTTATTAGCAGGTTTATCTGGTTTGTTTTTCTATAAAAAATCATCTTATCAAATCTATATTAATAATAAAATAACAACTTCTAAGTGTTTAATGATTTTATTCGGAATTTGTAAATATTCTGGTGGTGGAATGCAAATGACTAAAGATCCTAAATCAAACGATGGTTTTTTAGATATTACTATTGTTAAAAATTTCTCTTTTTTTGATTTGATTTTTAATCTACCTAAACTCTATAATGGAAAGATTGTAGATCATAAGAAAGTAGCAACATATAAAGTGAATCAATTAGAAATTAAAGATCATCATAAAAACAAATCTATCATAGAAGCAGACGGTGAAATTGTAGATACAGGATCATTAAAAGTTAGTATTATTCCAGGAGCTATTCAGTTTGTAATTCCTAAACTATATAAAAGTTAAGGAAATCTTAATAAAAATGTAACGTTTGTTAAAATATGTCGTCTTTATAATAAGAAACCAACTCTTTATAGTGAAAGACTTACGTAAAATAATAGCTTTATTCATCTTTATTTTTGTTACAGGAACAACTGTTACGTTGTTTTCTATCAATAAAAAATTAGATAAAAAAAATCCTCAAGAAATCGTAAAAGTTTCTAAAGACTCTTCAACTTCTTTTTTAAGAGATAAAAAAAATGTTTAATTTTTTTTTCTTTTTAAGGTTATTAACATTCTATAGTATTATACTATTTTCTTCTTTTTAAAAATTAAAAACAATGTTGATTATAATAGAATGTGAATAGTTAATAGAAATAATGATGTTTTAATTTTGAGTTATGATTTATTAAAAAGGATTGACAAGTTGTTAGTTATTTAAACTGTTTAAAATCAACTATTTTTTATACTTATTAACAGAAGATATAAACACTAATAAACACCTTTTTATTCATTACTTTAAAGTTAATAAGTATAGAAAATCCATCTAATTAATGTTCATAAACAAACATTAAAAATTAAAACTTTTTGTTGTGTATATTATATTTACTTCTCTATTGTAATAATTTTTAATATAATCAAATCTAGTTTTAATAAATTATAGATACTTCTTAACAAAAGGAGAATATGACTTAATCAGCTTATAAATAACAAGTTATTAAAATAATATTTTTTTTACTTTTTAAAACTGTTGATAACCATATCTATTTGTATTTTTGTGATAAATAACACTATAAAAACCAACTCATTATGAATATTTCCATAGGAAATGATCACGCCGGAACTGATTATAAATTTGCAATTGTAAAATTATTAGAATCTAAAGGAATTAAAGTTAATAACTATGGAACCGATGCTAATGATAGTGTTGATTATCCTGATTTTGTTCATCCGGTTGCAAAAGATGTAGTTGCAAAAGAAGCTGATTTTGGTATTCTTATTTGTGGAAGTGCAAATGGTGTTGCAATGACTGCTAATAAATACCAAGAAGTAAGAGCTGGTTTATGTTGGACTAATGAAATAGTAGAATTAATAAGACAACATAATAACGCAAATATTTTATGTATTCCTGCAAGATATACATCGATTCCACAAGCATTAAAAATGGTAGAAACATTTTTAGCTACAGAATTTGAAGGAGGAAGACACCAAAATAGAGTTAATAAAATTCCAGCTTGTTAGTATATGGAATTTTTTGTAAAAAAATTCAATGAATTAAGTATTCATGAGTTGTATGTTATTCTTCAATTACGATCAGAGGTTTTTGTAGTAGAACAAGATTGTGTCTATCAAGATATCGACTACAAAGATCAAAAAGCATTTCATGTTCTAGGAATTAAAGAAGAAAAAATAATAGCATACGCACGTATTTTTAATTATGGTGATTATTTTTCAAAACCTAGTATTGGTAGAATTATAGTAAAAGAAAATCAACGAAAATATAAATATGGTTTTCAATTAGTTTCAGCATCTATTCAATATATAGAAGATAATTTTATAGAAAAAACAATTCTTATTTCTGCTCAAACCTATTTAACAAAATTCTATAATTCTCTTGGTTTTATTCAACAAGGAGAAGGATATTTAGAAGATGGTATTCCACATATTAAAATGCTAAGAAATTAAAGTAAGTTATCTACTTCTTTTACATTTCCTAAACCTAATCCTTCTAATAAAATAGATCCAATTCTAACTCTAACTAAACGTAATGTTGGAAAACCAACAGCAGCGGTCATTTTTCTAACTTGTCTAAATTTACCCTCTTTAATAATAATAGAAATCCAACTAGTTGGCCCATGTCTTTCATCTCTTATTTTTTGAGATCTAGTAGGAAAATTAGGATTAGAAATTAGTGAAGCTTTACAGGGTTTAGTTTTGTATTTTTTTCCATCAAAACCAATTTCTACACCAGACATTATTCGTTCTACTTCAGCTTGATTTATGTCTCCATCAACTTGAACATAATATTCTTTTTCTACTTTTTTACTTCTGACAGATTCACTTACTTTACCGTCGGTTGTAAGTAAAAGTAACCCTTCAGAATTTACATCTAACCTTCCTATTGCCATGGTTCCTTCAGGAAAATCAAACAACTCGCCCAATAATTTCTTTTTCCTTTTATGAGGATTTACAAACTGAGAAATCATTCCATAAGGTTTATGAATCATAAAATGACGATGGTTTGTTTTCAAATAATATAACTTTAATTTCTACAGTAAAAATATTTTTTCCTTGAGATAATTGCATATGCTCATTTAAATATTTCTGCTCTACATAAGAAGTATATTGTGTAATAGGTTCAATACAAATCATATTATTAACCTCTGTCCAAAGCATTAAATTATTAAAACCAGTGGTAGAAATTTCAACGTTATTTTTACCAATATTTTTTAATTCAACTTTAGTACAATTTAAAACAGGATACGCATTAGAACCAGCCTCTAAAACTTCTTTTAAAGTAATCTCAGCAGTAGTTGTTTGTAAAGTTTCTGTACCAGAATCAGAAAGTAAAAAAGCAGGATGATACCCTAACATAAACGGCATTCCTTTTTCTGACTCTATAATAAACTCAATTTTTAAACGATTCTTTTCAATTTTAAAATTCTTTTGAAAGCTAAAATTATAAGGCCAAAAAAGATGTTCTTTATCAGATTTTTTAGGAAACTTACTATTTTTAACAAATGAGTTTTTCTTATACGTTTTAATAAATGACACAGAATTATCATCAGAAGAAACTAAAGAATATTCTAATTCTCGTAATAAACCATGTTGATCCAAAATGGCATCCCCCTTTTTAGTGTGAACTAAAAAATTATTTTTAGAAGTAGGTCCAATTACAGGAAACATTTCATCATCTGAATTGCGCCAACCTTTATTTCCTTTTTGATGAATAAACTCATGCGAGTTATTTTTAAAACTAACCAATTCTCCATTTATAATACCAGCAGAAAAACCTAGATTTTGTATTTGTGTTTTTTGGTGCATTAAAATTTTAATTAAAAAACAATACTACAAAAATGAATATTGTTTTTTAGGATTTTACCTTTACTTTTTTGTAACTTGTTTCACTTTTTAAAATTAAAAAATTTCATTATTTATGTCGGCAGAAAAAGAAAAACAAGCAAAACTAAAAGCACTACAACTAACACTAGATAAGCTAGATAAGACCTACGGAAAAGGAGCTGTCATGAAAATGGGGGATAGTGTTGTAGAAGAAGTAGAAGCTATTTCATCAGGATCTTTAGGATTAGATTTAGCGTTAGGTGTTGGAGGATATCCAAGAGGAAGAGTGATTGAAATCTACGGACCAGAATCATCTGGTAAAACAACATTAACATTACACGCAATTGCAGAAGCTCAAAAAGCAGGAGGAATTGCAGCCTTTATTGATGCAGAACACGCTTTTGATCGTTTTTATGCATCAAACCTTGGTGTTGATATAGACAACTTAATTATTTCTCAACCAGATCACGGAGAGCAAGCTTTAGAGATTGCAGATAACCTAATTAGGTCTGGTGCAATTGATATTGTAGTAATTGACTCGGTTGCCGCACTAACACCTAAATCAGAGATAGAGGGAGAAATGGGAGATTCTAAAATGGGATTACACGCCCGCTTAATGTCTCAAGCACTACGTAAATTAACAGGTACTATCAGTAAAACAAAATGTACAGTTATTTTTATTAATCAGTTACGTGAGAAGATTGGAGTAATGTTTGGAAACCCCGAAACAACTACAGGGGGTAACGCATTAAAATTTTATGCTTCGGTTCGTTTAGATATTAGAAGAAGAACTCAGATTAAAGACGGAGATCGTGTTATTGGAAACCAAACGAAAGTTAAAGTGGTAAAAAACAAAGTGGCACCACCTTTTCAAATTGCAGAATTTGATATTATGTACGGAGAGGGAATTTCAAAAGTAGGAGAAGTTCTAGATATTGGTGTTGAGTTAGGAATTATCAAAAAAAGCGGTTCTTGGTTTAGTTATGGAGAAACAAAATTAGGTCAAGGAAGAGATGCTGTAAAAGGATTAATTAAAGACAACCCAGATTTAGCTGAAGAGTTAGAAGGTAAAATTAAAGAGGCTATTGATAATCAAGAATAGAGAGAATAATTAAAAATAAAAAAAAGCCGTTAATGAAAATTAGCGGCTTTTTTTATGTAATTAAACCCCGGTGCTTCCAAAACCACCAACGCCTCTTTCAGTTTCATTTAAAACAGAAACCTCATCCCATTTTATACGTTCATGTTTTGCTATTACTAATTGGGCAATTCGCTCACCATCATTTACTATAAAATTTTCATTCGATAGATTCACTAGAATCACCCCAATTTCCCCTCGATAATCAGCATCTACAGTTCCTGGACTATTTAAAACAGTAATTCCTTTTTTTGCAGCGAGACCGCTTCGTGGTCTAACTTGTGCTTCTAAACCAGGGGGCAATGAAATAAACAACCCAGTTTTAATAATCGCTCTTTCAAGTGGTTTTAACGTGATGGAAACATTAATGTTCGCTCTTAAATCCATCCCTGCAGACAATTCTGTTTCGTATGCAGGAATTTGATGTTTTGACTTATTAATAATTTGTACGTTCATTCTTATTGTATATTATATAACCATGTAATTACTTCTTCAAATTGACTACCCCAAAAAGCTTCATTGTGTTTTCCGCCAGGAACTAATTTTTTATAGATGCTTTCTTTTTTAAAACCACTTTCCACCAATAAATTTGAAACGGCATTAAATTCTTTTGTCATTCCTTCTTCCGCACCCAAGAGGAAAAACATTTTATTATCAGCTTCTTTAGCTTGATTTTTTGTGTATGATAATACATTTTCAGAAAACCAAAAAGAAGGAGAAATCACACCAATTTTACCAAAAACAGCAGGGTGTTTTAACCCTCCATAATATGAAATTAAGCCACCCATAGAGCTACCTACAATGCCCGTATGTTTTTTTGTTGTTTTTGTTCTGTAGTTTTTATCAATCATTGGTTTTAATTCCTCTACAATCATTTTTAAATAACGATCACCATTTCCACCACCATACTTTTTGTGAGTCCATGGAGAATATTCATTTGTTCGTTCACTTCCCACATTATCAATTCCAACAACAATAAACCCTTTTCCTGTTTTTTCAAAAATAGAATTTAAAATTTCATCTACACCCCATTCGCCAACAAACGAAGTTTCTTTATCAAAAAGATTCTGACCATCATGCATATAAATAACTGGATAAGATTCTGTTGATTTTTTATAATTGGGAGGTGTATACAACCAAACTTTTCGATAAATAAGTTTTCCTTGTAGATTTTCTACAGCAAAAGAATCTTTTAAAATGACAACGTTTGGTGACCTAGAAGAATTGATTTTTTGAACAGATTGTTCTTTTGTTTTGGAATCTTTTGTTTTGGATTTATCACAAGAAACGATGGATAAAAAACAAAAAAGTAAGATAATGTTTTTGATAAACGTCATAAGATTTATTCCCTTTTAGAAAGGTAGAAATATGAACAAATATAATAAAACAGCTTAGTTTTGGGTATTAGATATAAGAATTATTACTTTTGAGCAAAACAAACACAAAAGAAGATGAAAGACCAACCTAAAATAGCAGTTCTAGGAGGAGGTAGTTGGGCAACAGCGATTGTAAAAATGTTCTCTGAAAATTTAGATACAGTAGGTTGGTATATGCGAAGTGTTTATGCCGTTGAGCATATAAAAAGAAATAAACACAATCCAAATTATTTAAGCTCTGCAGAATTACACCCAGAACAATTAGATCTTTCTAATGATATTAATAGAACCGTTAAAGAATATGATGTCTTGGTTTTTGCAATTCCATCAGCCTTTTTAAAATTAGAGCTTGAAAAATTGACAGAATCTTTAGAAGGTAAAATCATTTTTTCAGCAATTAAAGGAATTGTTCCAGAATCTGGTTTAATTGTAGGCGAACATTTTTTTGAAAAATATAATATTCCTTTTGAAAACATTGGGGTTATAACCGGACCTTGTCATGCAGAAGAGGTTGCGATGGAGCGACTTTCATATTTAACAATCGCATGTAAAGATCAAGCGAAAGCAACACTAGTTAGGGAATGTTTAAAAAGCAGGTATATTAGAACAAAAATTTCTGATGATATTATTGGAACGGAATATGCAGCAATGTTAAAAAACATTTTTGCAATTGCAGCAGGTATTTCTCATGGATTGGGCTATGGAGATAACTTTCAATCTGTGTTAATGAGTAACTCTATTCGTGAAATGAAACGCTTTATTCGTAAGGTTCATAAAATGAAAAGAAATATTAATAATTCAGCCTATCTAGGTGATTTATTAGTAACAGGATATTCTACATTTAGTAGAAATAGAATGTTCGGAAACATGATAGGAAAAGGGTACACTGTTAAATCGGCTATGTTAGAAATGAGCATGGTAGCGGAAGGGTATTATGCAACAAAAAGCGCCTTCAAAATAAAAGAAGGAAATGGCGCAAAAACGCCAATCATTGACGCTGTGTATGCAGTTCTCTATGGGGGAAAAGATGCAAAAAAAATCTTTGAAAAACTTACAGAAAAACTGAATTAATCAACATCTATTTCTGAGAGTTGTTTTTTAAAAAGCGCCGTATTTAAAGAGTTTAAAGCATTTATTTTATCAGCTGTTTTTACTAATAATGAAATATTATAATTACTTCCTCCGTAAGAAATCATTCTAATAGGAATGTGTTTTAAAGCATTAAAAACTCGAGCACTTAATCCTTCCTTTTTTTCTGAAAAATCACCAGCAACACAAACGATACTTAAGTTTGTTTCTACTTCCACAGCTCCAAACTTTTGTAAATCCTGAACAATTTCTGTTATAAACTCGTTATTGTCAATTGTTAGTGAAACCGCTACTTCTGAGGTTGTAATCATGTCAATTGGAGTTTTATAAACCTCAAAAACCTCAAAAACACGTTTTAAAAACCCATAAGCTAACAACATCCTATAAGATTTTATTTTTATCGCCGTAATTTTGTCTTTTGCTGCAATAGAAGACACACCGCTTGTTGTTGTGTTGTTTTTTATTAGAGTTCCTTTTTTATATGGATCAAAAGTGTTTTTTAGTAAAACAGGAATATTGTTATTTTTAGCAGGAATTAAACTTTGAGGATGTAAGATTTTGGCCCCAAAATAAGCCAACTCAGCTGCTTCATCAAAAGAAATTTCTTCAAGTGAAAAAGTATTCTCTACATATCTAGGGTCGTTATTATGCATACCATCAATATCTGTCCAAATTTGAATTTCAGTAGCTTTTATAGCTGCTCCAATTAAGGACGCTGTATAATCGCTACCTCCTCTTTCTAAGTTTGAAAAAGAAGAATCATAATCTTTACAAATGAAGCCCTGGGTTATATAGATGTTTTTTGTTTCTTGTTCAAGTATTGGATTAATTTTTGAGGAAATATAAGCACTGTCTGGCTCACCATTCTCGTCTTTTCTCATAAAGTCTAAAGCTCCTATTAATTTAGAGTTAACCCCTCTTTCTTCTAGGTATAACTGAACAATATTAGTCGAGATCAATTCTCCCTGACCAATGATAATTTTTGTGTTTTCTAAAGAAAAAGGTTGCTTTATAATGTCTTTTATCTGATCAATCTTAATAGAAACAAATTGCTTTGTCAGCTTTAAGCATTCCGTTGTTTTTAACAAAGGATCTATAACAGCTAAACACCTTTTTTCTAGTTGAATAATTGTTTCTTGAATAGTTGAATCATTAGATTCATATTGTTGATTTATTGTAACCAAAAGGTTTGTTACACCTGAAAAAGCAGACAAAACAACAATTTTATCTCTGTTTTCATTAAGTATGATTTCTATAACTTTTTCAATACTATCAGAACTTCCTACAGAAGTCCCGCCAAATTTCATGACAATCATGGTTCTAAATTTTAAGCAAAAGAACAGTAAGCGCTGTTGAAGTACAATTTTATTATATATTTTTACAAAATATAACAGTATGTTGTAAATTTAACAAACCATGAAAACGATTCAAGAAGCTGTAGAAAATACAATCAGAAAAACACCTTTTGTTGAAGAGGCGCTAAATGAAAAATTAATAAATGTTTCTTCGTTAGCAAGAGTAATTCTACCAGAGGTTACCAAACTCTTAAAGAAAGATGTAAAAGTAGGTGCGGTAATGATGGCAATTAATAGGTTATCACCTGCTAGCGAATTAAGAATACGTAAAAATATTAGAAAATTCACACTAGCCTTAGGTGATTTTATTGTTCGTTCTGACTTAAGTGACTATACCTATAGAAACACAAAATCACTATTAAAAGAAATTGCAGGAATACTCAATAAAGCCTCAGAAAGTAACGATTATTTTATAACCGTTTCACAAGGGATTTTTGAAACCAATATTGTAATTAGTGAAAGCCTACAACCGTATGTTGAAGAGTTTTTTAAACAAGAAAACTTAATTAACAGTGTTACAAAATTAGCTTCTATCACTATTAAACTACCAGAAGAAAACTTAGAGCAGTCAGGAATTTATTATTTTATTTTAAAACAATTGGCCTGGGCAGACATTTCTTTACAGGAAATAATTTCAACAACGAATGAAATGACAATTGTTGTCAAAGAAAAAGACATCAACCAAACGTTTGCCATTTTAATAGATATGAAGATGAAATAGAGCATGTTAAAATTTTATTTTTTTGTCAATAAAGGCCTATCTTCGTTCGACAAAATTAAAAACTCGCTAAAATTAAAAATTAATGAAAAATAATTACATCAGACTAGCCCTGACAATTTGTTTGTTTTCAACAACCTTTTTTGCTTTTTCACAAACGATTGAACAAATAAAAGAGATAAAGACAAAGAGCAACTTAGAAAACTTAAAAAAATTAGAATCTAGGCTTAAATTAAAAGCAACTCAAGAAAAACAAAAAGCGTTAGCCTTAGCACAAATGAACGGTTGGCCAATCACGTATACTGAGAACGGGTCTTATCATGAGTTAATAAAAGTAACAGAAGACAATAAACCTATCTATTATAAAACAGATAATGTTGCAGCCGCAAGATCTACAAGAACAAATTGGCTTCATAACGGAGGTGGTTTAGGATTAGATATTGAAGGACAAGGCATGACAGCTTACGTCTGGGATGGCGGACTTGCAAGAAGCACCCATCAAGAATATGATGGTATTGGAGGAGATGACCGATTTACTAAAGGAGATGTAAGTACTGCTTTAAATTTTCATGGAGCTCATGTTACAGGAACGATTATTGCTTCTGGTGTAAATTCTTCAGCAAAAGGAATGGCGCCACAAGCAAAAGGAATAGGTCATGATTGGAATAGTGATACACCAGAAGTTGCTGACAAAGCAGCTAACGGAATGTTGTTATCAAACCATTCTTATGGTTTTGGCGCTGAAGGTATACCAGATAGTTGGTTTGGCGCATACCTTCAAGATGCTAGAGATTTTGACGAGATAATGTATAATGCACCTTTTTATCTACAAGTTATATCTGCAGGAAATGATGGGAACGATAACAGTTCCAATGGTAATCCGCTTGGAGGAAATGCAGCTTATGATAAGCTAAGTGGTTTTAAAACAAGTAAAAACAGTTTAATTATTGCTAACGGACAAGATGCAACTATAGATGCAAATGGGAACCTTATTTCTGTTACAAGGAATAGCAGTAGTTCAGAGGGACCAACGGACGACCTAAGAATAAAACCAGATATTATGGGAAACGGAACAGGTTTGTTTTCTACGTTTGAAACATCAAATACTTCATACGGTACTCTAACAGGTACATCTATGTCTGCACCAAATGTTACAGGATCTCTTTTGCTTTTGCAACAATATTATAATGAAATTACAGGTTCTTTTATGAGAGCAGCAACCTTAAAAGGGCTTGCACTTCATACAGCAGATGATATTGGTTTTTTAGGCCCAGAACCTCAAAACGGTTGGGGATTATTAAACATAAAAAAAGCAAGTGAAACGATTACACAAAACCAAGCTTTTAGTATTATATCTGAATTAACCTTATCTGAAGGCGAAACCTATACTATAACAGTAAAGTCAGATGATATAAATCCTTTATTAGCTTCAATTTCTTGGACAGATTTACCAGGAGCTATTTCTACTGGCGCAAATGATGACACCGCAGCCTTGGTTAATGATTTAGACATTAGAGTAACTAAGGACACGGATATTTTTGAACCTTGGAAATTAGTTTCTTTATCAACAGGAGGTAAAGGAGATAATACTGTCGATCCTTATGAAAGAGTAGATATTGATGGGGCAACAGGTGATTACACAATCACAGTTACCCATAAAGGAACTTTAACAGACGGACCGCAAAACTTTTCTTTAATTGTTACCGGAGTAAAGTCAGACTTTCTGGTAACCGCTACAGATTCTTCTCAAAAAGCATGTTCAGACACTGATGCGGTTTTTAATTTTGATTATTCACAAAATATATCAACCACTACAAATTTTACGCTACAAAATGTTCCTAGTGGAATAGCGGCAAATCTTTCTACACCATCGTTAAGCGCCAACGGAAGTTTTACCTTAACATTAAGTGATTTAGAAAACTTAGCCGCTGGAACTTATGAAATTGATGTGATAGGAGATAATACTACTCAAACCCAAACAAGAAAAATAGAGTTACAGGTTTTTCACCAAGATTTTTCAGCATATCCAACAACGATTTCTTATCCTGCTAATGCAGAAAGAGGAGTTACTTACAATCAATTAATTTTAAGATGGGATGAGAACTTAAATGCAGAGAGTTATGATGTTGAATTTTCAGATAATCCATCATTTACAAACCTATTGGATTCAGGAACAGAAACAGGCTTAAGTTATACCGTTTCTAATCTTGATAGTCAGGCGATTTATTATTGGAGAGTTAGAGCAAATAATCAATGTGCGTCAGGAGATTTTACACAAGCCTATAGCTTCCAAACAGGAGGAGAGGATTGTTCAAATACTTATACAGCCACTGATTTTACAGATGCAGAGATCGTAAGTTTTTCAGCCAACACAACCGCATTTGTTCCTATTGAAATTACCGATGACCTTTTGATCAACAGGCTTATTGTTAGTACAGATATTAGTCATGAAGGTGTTGATGAGCTTACTGTACTTATAGAAGAGCCAGATGATTTAGGATCCAACACAACTAACTTATTAGTAAATGCATGTGATGATTCTGATAATATTCAAGGAGCTATTTTTGATGATAACGGAACTGATTTAGTTTGTAACACATCAGATCCGGCAATTACAGGAACAATTTTACCAGCACAAAGCTTGGGTACTTCGGCAGGAAAAAGTTCTTTAGGGACTTGGTTTTTAAGAGTAAACGATAATGCTCTTTTTAATGGCGACGGTGGAGCAGCAGGAAGCATTGATGCAGCAAGTATAACTGTTTGTACTGCTTTAGCTAGTTCAGCAGCACCAAGTTTTACAAATAATAACATCGACCTAGCGGCAAGCTCAATAGATGTAATTACAGCTTCAGATATTGAAGCTACAACGGCATCAGAAACAGCAAGTCAACAAACATATACATTAGTAATTTTACCAACAAAAGGAACCGTTACAAAAAACGGAGTTGATTTAGCAGTTGGAGGAACTTTTACACAAGAGGATGTAAACTTAGGAAATGTTGCTTTTGTAAACACTCAAACGACACTTTTCACAGATTCCTTTACAGTTGACATTACCAATTCAGAGAATGGATGGTTGCCAGCTCAGGTTATTAACTTAGAGGCAACAACGTTAAGCTCAAATAATTTTGAGTTAACAAACCTTTCTATTTATCCGAACCCTTCTAGTGGAGTTATTAATATTCGTTTTGCTACATCATCAAATGATAAAGTAGCGTTAGAGTTATTTGATTTGCAAGGAAGAAGAGTTTATAACGCTAGTTTTAATTCATCTCAAAGCTTATTTGACGAATCAGTTAGTGTTGGAAATATTGCTAATGGGGTTTATTTATTAAAAACATCTCAAGGGAATAAGAGCACAACAAAAAGAATTATTATTTCTAAATAAATATAGGTTTAAGCTACAAAAAAACGAGGCTATTTTTAATAGCCTCGTTTTTTATTTTAATCCAGTAGGTTTACCATCAATACTGGTTAGATTCCGATCTTCCCAATATTGCTCTATCCCTTCTTTACCTTTTTCTTTTGCCCAATCATTGAGTTGTTCACGCTCTCCTTTATAATCGAAAAATGGAATCGACATTCCGCACGAAGTTTGAGCAGATTCAACCTTAATATCAAAGATTTGTCGAGTTCCTGGTGTTTCAGGAAATAAGTGAATAAGAGTAGCCCATTCTTGATCGTTGGGATGAATAGCTTTCCCTTTCCCGTAGATTCTTAAAATATTTGGAGCCCCTTCAAAAGAACACATCATAATAGTAATTCTATTGTTTTCTAATAAATGAGCGGCAGTTTCATTTCCGCTACCCGTTACATTTAACCAAAGAATTCTATTTTCATTAACAACTCTAAGAGAGTCCATTCCTTTAGGAGAAAGGTTTATTCTTCCATTTTTAGGAGCTGTAGCTACAAAGAATATTTTCTGATTTTTAATAAATTCTTGAAGCCTAGAGGTTAGTTTATCGTAGAATTTTGCCATAATTATTTTGCTAATATTCCTCTTTTTTGAATAGAAGAAATCATTCTTAAACTTCCTTCTTTGATGGTGTTTTTAGGAAAGGTAAATGTTTTGTCAAACAATGTGTTATCTGCAAAAAAAGTAACCTGAAATTGATTGTCTAATGCAAATAAATCAGGCTGTAACCATTCAATTTTTGCAAAAGAATTAGCTGCCAAGACATCAATTTTTTTTCGCATTGTAGCCGTTTCTTTTGTTTCATTAAAACCTTTACAAACCACGACTACCATGTCTAAGGCAACATCTTTTTGATTGATGATGTATACATTCCAATCATCAGTATTATAAATATCATTGTGCTCAAAAACAACAGCGATTTCTACACCTGAAACTTCCGGAATTTGAATATCTTTTTTCATTTATACTGAACTCATTTCAGTACCTTTTCTAGATACCTAAAATATTATATAATTTTGATTTAAAAAGAAGCTGAATTTAATTAGCTTATAAAACAGATTTAAATTGCTCTAAAAAACGAACATCGTTTTCGTAAAACATACGAATGTCAGGTATTTGGTATAACAACATTGCAATACGCTCAATACCCATACCAAAAGCATAGCCACTATAAACCGTAGGATCGATATTACAGTTCCTTAAAACACTAGGATCTACCATTCCGCAACCCATAATCTCTAACCAACCAGTTCCTTTTGTAATTCGATAATCGGTTTCTGTTTCTAATCCCCAATAAATATCTACTTCAGCACTTGGTTCTGTAAAAGGGAAGTAAGAAGGACGTAAACGAATTTTTGACTTTCCAAACATCTCTTTTGTGAAATACAATAAGGTTTGTTTTAAATCAGCAAAAGAAACATCTGTATCTATATATAAACCTTCAACTTGATGAAAAATACAGTGTGCTCTTGCAGAAATGTCTTCATTTCTAAAAACTCTTCCTGGAGAAATAGTTCTAATGGGCGGTTTGTTATTTTCCATATAACGAACCTGAACAGAAGAAGTATGAGTTCTTAATAATGTATCTGGGTTTTTATCGATAAAGAAAGTATCCTGCATATCTCTAGCTGGATGATATTCAGGTAAATTTAATGCGGTAAAATTATGCCAATCGTCTTCAATTTCTGGACCTTCAGAAACGGTAAAACCAATACGATTAAACACTTCAATAATTTGATTTTTCACTAAAGAAATAGGATGTCTAGAACCTAATTGAATAGGCTCCGAAGGGCGTGTTAAATCTCCATAAAAACCCTTTTCCTCATCAGCACTTTCTAGAGAATCGTTTAATTCTGAAACCTTTTCTTCTGCTGATTTTTTAAGTGTATTTAAAGCTTGCCCAAAATCTTTACGCAATTCAGCATCTACATTTTTAAACTCAGCAAATAAGTCTTTTAACAAGCCTTTACTTCCTAAGTACTTAATCCTAAAAGCTTCAACATCTGCTTTTGAAGTTGCTTTAAATAGACGAACCTCCTCAATGAGTTCTTTAACTTTGTCTAACATGTTCTTTACATCAAATAAATAAAGCACAAATTTACATTTTTTATAAAGAAAGCAATTGTATTTCCTACGGAAAACAAAAATGAACACGAAAACGATTGAGTACTGATGCTTTAGGCATAAACAAAATAAAAAAATTAATATTATCATGTTTGAAAATAGCTATCTTTGCCACTTAATTAAACAATTAAACCACAAATCAAATTAAGCAGATGGAGGCAACAATTAATGCTTTTATGGACATGGTGAAACAGAGAAATAACCATGAGCCAGAATTTATACAAGCTGTTCAAGAAGTAGCAGAAACTGTAATTCCTTATATCGTTAAGCACGATATTTATCACGGGAAAAACATCTTATTAAGAATGGTTGAGCCTGAAAGATTAATTTCTTTTAGAGTTAGCTGGGTAGATGACTCAGGTGAAATTCAAGTAAATAGAGGATATAGAATTCAAATGAATTCTGCCATCGGACCATACAAAGGAGGATTGCGCTTTCACCCAACAGTAAATGCCAGTATTTTAAAGTTTTTAGCTTTTGAACAAGTTTTCAAAAACTCATTAACAACATTACCAATGGGTGGTGGTAAAGGTGGTTCTGATTTTGATCCTAAAGGAAAATCAGATAATGAAATTATGCGTTTCTGTCATGCTTTTATGGGTGAATTATTTAGACATATTGGACCAAACACAGACGTTCCAGCAGGAGATATAGGAGTTGGGGGTAGAGAGATTGGTTTTATGTTTGGAATGTATAAAAAACTAAGAAACGAATTTACAGGAGTATTAACTGGTAAAGGCGCTTCTTGGGGAGGTTCTTTAATTAGACCTGAAGCTACAGGATATGGAAATGTTTACTTTGCTGATAATATGCTGAAAGTAAAAGGAGAATCTTTTGATGGAAAAAGAGTTGTAATTTCTGGTTCAGGAAACGTAGCACAATACGCTGCTGAAAAAGCAATCGAATTAGGTGCTACAGTTTTAACAATGTCTGATTCTGGTGGATATATTGTTGATGAAGATGGTATTAACACAGAGAAATTACAGTTTGTAATGGATCTTAAAAATGTAAAAAGAGGAAGAATTAGTGAATACGTTGATAAATATCCAAACGCTAAATACGTAGCAGGAGACAGACCTTGGTCTGTAAAATGTGATATCGCCTTACCTTGTGCTACTCAGAATGAGTTAAACGGAGACGAGGCCAAAAGCTTAATTGCAAACGGATGTATGTGTGTTTCTGAAGGAGCTAATATGCCTTCTACACCAGAAGCAATTCACGAATTTCAAAAATCAAAAATTTTATTTGCTCCAGGAAAAGCATCTAATGCAGGTGGAGTTGCAACTTCTGGTTTAGAAATGAGTCAGAACTCACTTCGTTTAAGTTGGTCTCGTGAAGAAGTTGATGCAAGATTAAAAGATATTATGGAAGATATCCACGATTCTTGTGTAGAATATGGAAAAAGAGAAGACGGATCTATTGATTATATCACAGGAGCAAATATTGCAGGTTTTGTAAAAGTAGCCGACGCAATGCTAGCTCAGGGAGTTGTATAAAATCAATCAAACTAAAATAAAAAAGGCGCCCTAAGGGCGCCTTTTTCTTTTATAAAAAACTCATATTTGTAAATCTTTAAGGACATCTATCATACATGGGGATTATAATTCACTTTTTTTTAGGTTTTATCACTTCGTTTTTAGGAACACTATTTCCTAGTATGTTAAGCATGACAGCTGTCAAAATCAGCATAAAAGAGACTCACAAAAAAGCAGTTTATTTTGCCTTAGGAGTTTCATTAATTATAATCATACAAGCATATATTGCGGTTGGTTTCTCAAAAATATTATTAGACAATCCAGATTATTTAGCAACTTTACAAAAGATAGGAACCGTTGTTTTTGTAGGATTATCAATATTCTTTTTTAATCAAGTAAGAAAGGAGAAAAGGCAAAAAGAGAACCAAAAACCACAAAAAAAAATAAAAGGATTTATATCTGGACTTTTGTTTTCTTCTTTAAACATGTTTGCCATTCCTTTTTATTTTGGAGTTACGAGCACTTTAGTAATTATGGATTTGTATGAATTCAACATGATAAACAATCTGCTTTTTGTTCTTGGTTCTTCTTTAGGAACGTTTTCACTTCTTTTTATTTATTCAACACTAGCGAAAAGAATAGAAAAGAGAATAGAATTTTTAGCCAGCAAAATGGATTTAGTTTTAGGAATTATCACAGGCCTTATTGTGATAATCAATCTTGTAAATTTTCTGTTTTAAAATCTAAGTTTTGTAATTTTATTACGTGAACGAAATTCCTCAACAACGAAAAATCATCCATGTAGATATGGATGCCTTTTATGCTTCTGTAGAACAACTAGATGACCCTAAACTAAGAGGAAAGCCAGTTGCTGTTGGAGGCGGAGGGAAAAGAGGAGTTGTGGCAGCGGCAAGTTATGAGGCAAGAAAGTTTGGCGTTAAATCTGCGATGAGTGGAATTCTAGCAGAAAAAAAATGTCCTCACCTTATTTTTGTTAGACCAAGGTTTGAACGCTATAAAGAGATTTCATTCAAAATCAGAGAAATTTTTTACGATTATACAGACTTGGTTGAACCCTTATCTCTAGATGAAGCGTATTTAGATGTTACTGAAAACAAAAAAGGAAATCCATCTGCTAGTTTAATAGCTCAAGAAATTAGAGATCGTATTTTTAATGAGTTAGAATTAAGAGCTTCGGCAGGAATTTCTATCAATAAATTCATTGCAAAAGTTGCCTCAGATATTAATAAACCTAATGGTCAAAAAACAATCAACCCTGAAGAAGTGATTCCTTTTTTGGAAACATTATCAGTAAATAAATTTTACGGAGTAGGAAAAGTTACAGCCGCAAAAATGCATAATCTAGGAATTTTTACGGGACTTGATTTAAAAAACAAAACAGAAGAAGAGTTAACTCAGTTGTTTGGAAAATCAGGAAGCTTCTATTATAATATTGTTAGGGGAATTCACAATAGTAAGGTAAAACCAAACCGAATTAGAAAATCAATTGCTGCCGAAAGAACTTTTTTTGATAATATTTCTTCAGAAATCTTTATGCTAGAAAAATTAAACAAGATTGCTGAAGAACTCGAAAGAAGAATGATAAAATCGGAAACAAAAGGAAAAACAATTACCTTAAAAATTAAGTATAGCGATTTTACACAACAAACAAGAAGTAAAACAATTCAAGAGTTTATTCAAAAGAAAGATGAGTTTATGCCGATTGTGAAAGAGTTGTTGTATCAAGAAAAATTAAAAGAATCTGTTCGTTTACTTGGAATTTCATTTGGTAATTTAGACACAGAAAAAAAAGAACCTGTTTGGGTTCAATTAAAGCTCGATTTTTAATGATTAAAATTGTAAAAACAGACAATACAAATCTAGATTTTAAGAATCTTGTAAAAGAACTAGACGCTTATTTAAAAGTGACTGATGGCGATGAACATGATTTTTACAATCAGTTTAATGGATTAGAAAAAATAAACAATGTGGTAGTTGTTTACCTTCAAGATCAACCAGTGGGTTGTGGAGCTTTTAGGGAGTTTGACAGGATTTCTGTAGAAATTAAAAGAATGTATGTGAAACCAGAAGAAAGAGGCACAGGTGTTGCAAAACAAATTTTAAATTCTTTAGAAGCTTGGGCAAAAGAAAATCAATTTCAAAGATGTATTTTAGAGACAGGAGATAGGCAAGTTGAAGCAGTAAAGTTTTATGAAAAATCTGGGTACAAAAGAACGCCTAAATATGGCCAATACAAACAGATGGAAAATAGTATTTGCTTTGAAAAACACCTGTAATGAATTATAGCTATTGGGAATATAAAGAATGGTTTACCAACAATGATTTTGTAATTATTGGAAGCGGAATCGTGGGCTTAAATTGTGCGATTAACTTAAAAGAAAGGTTTCCAAAAGCAAAGGTTCTAATCTTAGAAAAAGGATTATTACCACAAGGGGCAAGTACAAAAAATGCAGGATTTGCCTGTTTTGGAAGTGTTTCTGAGTTATTAAGTGATTTAAAAAACCATTCAGAAGAGGAGGTTTTTCAGCTGGTAAAAAAACGCTGGGAAGGATTGCAATTACTTAGAAAATTACTAGGAGATAAAAATATAGATTATCAACATAATTATGGATATGAACTCTTTTTTGATTCAAATTCCTTTGAAAAATGCACGAGCAAAATAGCTCACTTAAATAAATTATTACTTCCTCTTTTTAAGGATAATGTTTTTGCAACAGTTGAAAATAAATTCCAATTTACAAACATCCATCCAAACTATATTGTTAACCAATATGAAGGTCAGATTGATACTGGAAAAATGATGGTGCAATTACTTAAAAAAGCTCAAGAAAAAGGAGTGAAGATTTTAAACAATGTTGTTGTTGATAATTTTTCTGAAGAAGCATCTCAAGTGAAAATCAAATCAAATCAAGGGCAATTTACAGCATCAAAATTATTAATTGCTACCAATGGATTTACAAAAGAGTTGTTGAATGAAAATGTCAAACCAGCAAGAGCACAGGTTTTAATAACCAAACCTATTGAGAATTTAAAAATTAAAGGAACTTTTCATTTAGAAGAAGGATATTATTATTTTAGAAATATTGATAATAGAATTTTATTAGGAGGCGGAAGAAACCTCGATTTTAAAACCGAAGAAACGACTCAGTTTGGTCAAACGGAAATCATCCAAAACAAGCTAGAGGAAATTCTAAAAACCACGATTTTACCTTACCTAGAAGTAGAAATAGAACATCGTTGGAGTGGAATTATGGGTGTTGGAAACCAAAAGAAACCGATAGTAAAACAACTTTCAAATAATGTTTTTTGTGGAGTGCGTTTAGGCGGAATGGGTGTAGCTATAGGCTCATTAATTGGCAAGGAATTAGCAGAATTGATTCATTAATCAGAAAGTTTAATTTGTATCTTTACTTATGATGATTAAAAAAGTCTTCTTATTGCTATTTTTATGCCTTTCGATTTCTGTTTCTTCTCAAGAATGGAATCAAAATGATGATCAGACCAAAACTACCTTTACAATCAAAAACTTTGGAGTTAATGTTGATGGATATTTTAGCAACATTAAGATTAATACTAATTTTAATAGTAAGAACCTTTCGGAAAGTAATATCAACGCAGAAATTGTTGTTAAATCCATTTCAACAGGAATTGAAAGCAGAGATGAACATATCTTAGATGAAGATTATTTTGATGAATCCAATCACAAAACCATTGTATTAAAGTCTACTAAGTTTCATAAAAGTGATAATGGAAACTTTGAGATGATTGCAGAGTTAACGATTAAAGGAATTACAAAACAGCTTCAAATTCCTTTAGAAATTTTGGAATCAGAAAACGACATATTGATAAAAGCTAATTTTACCATAAATCGAAAAGATTTTAAAGTTGGTGGCGGTAGTTTTATCATGTCAAAAAACGTAAAAATTCAAGTAGAATATAGAGGCACTAAATAAAATTTGAAGGAAAATAAAATATTTGATGTAATTATAGTTGGTGGCGGACTTGCCGGGTTAACAAGCGCAATTCATCTTTCAAAGTTCAATAAAAAAGTTTTATTAATTGAAAAGAACAGGTATCCGAAACATAAAGTTTGTGGAGAATATATTTCTAACGAAGTCTTACCATATATCAATTCTTTAGGGATTCACCCAATACAAGAAGGAGCTAAAAAAATCTCAAAAGTTCAAATTTCAACAGTAAAAAGTAATTTAATTCACGGAGATTTACCACTGGGAGGATTTGGCATGAGTCGCTATTTTTTAGACAATTTAATGGCTAATAAAGCGATTTCAAACGGAGTTACTATTGTTAAAGATTTCGTTGACTCTGTTGATTTTGAAGAAGAAAGTTTTACGGTTCAAACCAATAAATCAGGCTTTTTTTATAGTAAAATCACCGTCGGGGCATTTGGAAAAAGATCAGCACTAGATGTAAAAATGAATCGAAAATTTATTCAAAAAAAGTCACCTTATCTCGCAGTAAAAACCCACGTAAAAGGAAATTTTCCAGAAAACTTAGTTGGTTTACATAATTTTAAAGGAGGTTATTGTGGTGTATCAAAAGTAGAAAACGATTCTATTAACCTTTGTTATATTACTTCTTATTCAAGTTTTCAGAAACATAAAAACCTCACTGAATTTCAAGAAAAAGTAGTTTTCAAAAACAAGTATCTCCAAAAAATATTTAAAGAATCAAAAGCGGTTTTTGAGAAACCCTTAACCATTAGTCAGATTTCTTTCGAAACAAAAAAACCTGTAGAAGAACATCTGATTATGTGTGGCGATACTGCAGGAATGATTCACCCACTATGCGGAAACGGAATGGGAATGGCAATTACCAGTGCTCAATTAGCGAGTAAACGAATACTTCAATTTTTAAATGGAGAAATAAAAACAAGAGGCAGTTTAGAAAAACTGTATATTAGAGATTGGAACAAAGAATTTAAAATGAGACTGAGAATAGGACATTTTATTGCTTGGTTATTTAGAAATGAAACTATTTCTGAGCTAGCTTATAGCCTGCTAAAAAAGTTTCCTTTTTTGTTGCCTAAAATCATACAACTAACTCACGGAAAATCCCCAAAAGAAATATGAGTTTATTAGTCAACACGTCCTTTCGTTCTTCTGAAAGAGAAATCATGGATGATTTTACCTTAGAAGGAGCTGTTTTTAGAGATACGTTAGATAAATTAGAAATGATTAACCGTTTGCTAGGGGGAAATATTGTTACTATCAACGGAATAAAAAAACTGATTCAAGATCAACCAAGAGACAAAACAATTAAAATTATAGATTTAGGTTGTGGTCATGGAGATATTTTGCGTGATGTGGCAAAGTTTGGGAGAAAGAATGGGTATGATTTTCAACTCATTGGAATTGATGCAAATCCCGACGCCATAGAATATGCGAACGAACTATCATCAGAATACCCAGAGCTTTCTTTTGATGCGATAGACATCTTTTCAAACGACTTTCAAAAGTTAGATTTTGATGTGATATTATGTACATTATTTGCGCATCATTTTAAAACAAACGAATTGATTTCATTCTTAAAACCGACATTAGAAAATGCTAAGTTGGGAATTGTCATCAATGATTTACACCGACATAAATTGGCATATTACCTTTTTAAGCTCATCGGTTTGTTTATAAAAAACAGGATGGTGAGAGAAGATGGATTAACATCTATTTTGCGAGCTTTTAAAAGGAAAGATTTAGAAAAAATTTCAAATAAATTAAACGCAAAAGCTACAATTCAATGGAAATGGGCTTTTCGTTATCAATGGATATTGAAAAAAAAGAATAATAATTAAAAGATTCCTGTTTTCGCAGGAAAGATAATGAGCGTAAAAATAACAGCAGTAGCAAAACAACTACCTCAATATACCAGAGAAACAAAAGATATTATTCCTTTTGTGAAACTTTGGATGTCTGGACAAGAGGAACGCTTTCAGAGAAAAGTGATTAAACTTTTTGAAGGAGCAGGCGTGGATAAACGATATTCAATAATGGATGCGGAAGAAGTTTTTTTAAATTCTTCTTTTGAGGAAAAAAATGATATTTACGTAAGAGAAGTTACAAAATTAGCAGAACAATCCCTTAAAAAATCTTTAGAAAAGGCAAGCTTAAAAGCCGCTGACATCGATTATATAATTACTGTGAGTTGCACAGGAATTATGATTCCGTCTGTTGATGCGTATTTGATTAATAGTCTAGGCATGAAACAAGATATTGTTCGCTTGCCTGTTACCGAAATGGGTTGTGCTGCAGGAGTTTCAGGAATTATTTATGCGAAAAATTTTTTGAAAGCAAATCCAAATAAAAGAGCGGTAGTCATTGCTGTAGAATCACCAACAGCAACCTTTCAGTTAGATGATTTTTCGATGGTAAATATTGTAAGTGCTGCTATTTTTGGTGACGGCGCTGCAAGTGTCATTTTATCTTCTTATGAAGAAGATGAAGGACCAAAAATTGTAGATGAAGCGATGTATCATTTTTATGATGCAACACATATGATGGGTTTTAAACTGGTTAATACAGGATTACAAATGATTTTAGATAAATCAGTTCCAGAAACGATTTCTAGCCATTTTCCAGCAATAGTTCATCCGTTTTTAGAACGAAATAACTTGACGATTGAAGACATCAATCACTTAATTTTTCATCCTGGAGGAAAGAAAATTGTGCAAACGGTAGAAGATTTATTTGGGTCTTTAGGAAAAAACATAGATGACACAAAAGAGGTTTTAAGATTGTATGGAAATATGTCTAGCGCAACAGTTTTATACGTGTTAGAAAGATTTATGAATGGAGATAGGCAAAAAGGAGAAAAAGGATTAATGTTAAGTTTTGGACCAGGGTTTTCAGCACAAAGAATTTTGTTAGAGTGGTGACAATGTATTGTCATTTCCATGAAAACGGGTATCTATTTAAAATAAAAATAAACACAAAAGTGACTTCGAGAATCTCAGTCACCAAGGTCAGAGAGGCTCTCCAAAGGTCATTGAGGCTCTCGAAATGACATTACAGAAAGAATAAAAATGAAAGAATTTCAAGATAAAAACGAGTGGGCACTTATTTTAGGAGGATCAAGTGGCCTTGGTTTGGCAACAGCAAAAAAGCTAGCCAAACATGGAATGAATATTTGTATCGTTCATAGAAATTCTCGTTCTCAGCAAGAGCAAATAGAAAAAGAATTCAATGAAATCACGCAATTAGGAATTGATTTTATAAGCTATAATACAGATGCGTTTCACCCAGAAAAAAGAGAGGCATTACTAGAAGATTTTCAAGAAGAATTAGAGGGCGGAAAAATAAAAATCTTAGTTCACAGTGTAGCGAAAGGAAATTTAAAACCCATGCTAAGTGATGATTCACCAGTATTAAAGACAGACGATTTTCAACTGACTATTCAAGCGATGGGAATCAGCCTATACGATTGGACGAAAGCTATTTTTGACGCAAAACTCTTTGCAGATGATGCAAGAATCATCAGTTTTACAAGTGAAGGAAACAGCAAAGCATGGAAAAATTACGCCGCAGTTTCTGCAGCGAAAGTTACACTAGAAGCAATCACCAGAAACATAGCGCTAGAGTTTGCGCCACATGGGATAAAAGCCAATTGCATTCAGGCAGGTGTCACAGACACCGCCTCTTTACGAATGATTCCTGGAAGTGAAGAAATTAAAAAACACTCCTTATTACGCAATCCATTTAATAGATTAACAAACCCAGAAGATGTTGCTAACGTTGTGTATTTATTGTCTAAAGATGAAGCTTCTTGGATAAACGGAACAATTATTCCTGTGGACGGAGGAGAACATATTAGTTAACGAATGTCATTCCTGAGACATCGGGAATCCAAAATAGAAATAGATACCCAATCAAGTTGGGGATGATAACAAAACAAATAAACAAATAAACAGTTCAACAATTGAACAATCAAAAAATTATACAACTCTTACCTTATCAACCTCCATTTTTATTTGTGGAAGAATTAACTAGCGTTTCTGAAAACGGAATAGAAGGTTTTTATACGTTTAAAGAAGATGAGTATTTTTATCAAGGGCACTTTAAAGGCAATCCCATTACACCAGGAGTCATTTTAACGGAAGTCATGGCGCAAATAGGAGTGGTTTGTCTCGGAATATATTTATTAAAAGAGGGTCTTTTAGAAAATCAAAAACCTCAAATAGCACTTACGTCTAATGAAGTAGATTTCTTTTTACCGGTGCAACCAAAAGAACGAGTAAAAGTAGTTTCGGAAAAAATGTTTTTTAGATTCAATAAGCTAAAATGCAAAGTGCAATTATTCAATGAAAAAGAGCAATTAGTTTGTCGAGGAACAATATCAGGAATGCTAAAACCAATGAATGATGAAGTGTAGAGTTGTTATTACCGGAATGGGTGTTGTAGCTCCAAATGCAGTGGGTTTAGATAATTTTCTAAAAGCTATTCAAGAAGGAACATCAGGAATTACCTTTCATCAAAAATTACAAGACTTACAATTTTCTTGTTGCATTGGTGGAATCCCAACAATTTCAGAAGAATTGAAAAGTCAATATTTAACACCGCTACAATTACGAGGCTTTGATAGCTCAGGAATTCTATACGGTTGTATGGCAGGAATGGACGCATGGAAAGATGCGGGTTTTTCTATTGACGAAAATTCTTCTATTGATTATGATTCAGGAATGGTGTTTGGAACAGGAGCCTCAGGAGTTGAAAAATTTAGAGAAGCAATTTATAAACTTGACGATAAAAAAGTAAAACGATTAGGAAGTACCGTGGTAATTCAGACCATGGCAAGTGGAATTAGCGCGTATTTAGGCGGAATTCTAGGAATGGGAAATCAAGTCACTACAAATTCATCAGCGTGTACCACAGGAACAGAAGCTTTATTGATGGGATTTGAACGTGTTCAATCAGGAAAAGCTAAAAGAATGTTGGTGGGGAGCTGTAGTGATGATGGCGCTTATATTTGGGGCGGATTTGATGCGATGCGAGTCATGACTTATAAACACAATGAATCGCCAGAAAAAGGTTCAAGGCCATTCAGCGAAACCGCTTCAGGTTTTGTTCCCGGAAGCGGAGCAGGAGCTTTGATTTTAGAATCTTTAGAAAGTGCTTTGGAAAGAAACGCAACTATTTATGCAGAGGTTTTGGGCGGAAATGTAAATTCTGGTGGACAAAGAAATGGAGGAACAATGACAGCGCCAAATTCGGAAGCAGTACAAAAATGTATTGTAGACGCAATGAAAGATGCTAAAATTACACCAGATGAAATCGATGCCATCAACGGACATTTAACAGCCACAATTAAAGACCCAACAGAAATAGAAAATTGGACAAAAGCATTGAATAGAAAAGATGATGAGTTTCCACATATTAATTCGTTAAAATCGATGGTTGGACATTGTTTGGCAGCAGCAGGAGCTATTGAAAGTGTTGCAACTGTTTTGCAATTGAAACATCAATTTGTGTTTCCAAACATCAATTGTGAAGATGTGCATCCAGATATTATAAAGCTAATTAGTAAAGAAAAAATTCCAACAGAAATGATTCATAAAGAATTAAATATCATCGCAAAAGCAAGTTTTGGCTTTGGAGATGTAAATGGATGTGTTATTTTTAGAAGATATTAATCAACCGAATTGTCATTCCTGCAAAGGCAGGAATCACAGTAAGGTATAAAAACAGATTCCTGCCTTCGCAGGAATGACAAAAAAATGAACAGAGAAGAACTTATTACCTCATTAAAGAAGATTGTAAAACCATACATTCAAGATGAAGAAGCGTTTAAAAACCTTTCTGAAGACACTGATTTTATTAATGATTTAAAAATCAATTCAGCTAATTTAGTCGATGTGATTTTAGATGTTGAAGACGAATTTGATATCGAAATCGATAATGATTCTATGGAGAAGATGTTATCAGTAAAAGCAGCAATGGATATTATTGAAACCAAATTAGCAGCATCTTGATTGGTAATGATATCATAGATTTATCTTTAGCTGAAACAGAAAGCAATTGGCAACGAAAAGGCTTTTTAGAAAAACAGTTTACAGCCAACGAACAAGCAATTATTTTTGATAATGGAAACTCTTTCGAAAAGGTTTGGAGGTTTTGGAGCATGAAAGAATCCGCGTATAAAATTTACATGCAGCAAAATGAAGAACGTTTTTTTGCACCGAAAAAATTTGAGTGTAAATTAACTTCAGAAGATAAAGGAATTGTTTTTTTTAAAGATCAAAAATTCTATACTTCATCAATTATAAATGAAAGTTACATTTTCACGCTCGCTACATTTGATAAAAACCTGAACAGCTATTCTTCAATTGGATTACCATCAGGAATTGATAAAGACATCAAAAATAAATTGGAAGAAGTAACCAGCTTTAAAGTTTCTGAGATTGAACAAAAAAAATCAAAAAATGGGGCACCTAATTATTATCATAATAACAAACAAATAACAAAATCTTGCTCTATTTCACATCATGGAAATTATGGAGCATTTTCACTTTTTATATAATTAAAACATGAAAGAATTTATTACATATGCAAAGCAAAAATTTGCTGTAGATAAAAAGCTGATTGTATTATACGCTGTCATTTATTTTGTGTGAGGAATCTCTATGGATGCATTTGGGTCCTATATGGAAATTGCCAAATTTACTTATTGGTGGCAGGTGATTACCGTGTATTTGATTTACATGATTCCTATTTCGTTATTATTACGCGGATTACCATTTCATATGCAATATGCATATGGCTTAATAGCGATGTGTTTATTAGAGTTTGGAGGCTATTTATTTGAAAGTTCTTATGCATATCCAGATAATTTAATGGATCAATATTTAAATATTCGAAACTTTAGTTTAGGAATGTCCTTGTTTTTTGCACTCTATTTTCCTCTTGGAAACGCTTTAGTTGGATGGGTTTATAAATCGATATTCAAAAAACATGATCTCTAGTCGTAGCCATCATAAAGAGCGCTTAGATGACCTTGCTTTAGAAGGGTTTTTGTTAACAAAAACCTTAAAAGAACTTACATATATAAACCTTTTCTTAGGCAATATCCAAAATACTGTAACTTCAATTCAAAGAATAGCGAAAAAAAATCAAATCCAAACGATTGTAGATTTAGGTTGTGGAGGTGGAGATAATTTAAGAAGTATTAGAAAATGGTTTCGATCAAAAGATAAAAAAGTAAGACTTATTGGAATTGACGGAAACAAGAATAGTTTAGAATACGCAAAAAAACACAAAGACTTTGAAATTGAATACATTCAAGAAGATATCTTAAGTTCTGATTTTCAAATTCCGAAATGCGACGTATTGATTAGTAGTCATTTTATCTATCATTTTTCAGATAAGGAGTTGATTCAGTTTCTGAAAAGCGCAAAAGAAAAAATCAATACAGCTATTGTTTTTAGTGAACTTCAAAGGAGTAAAATCTCGTACACTCTTTTTAAATTTTTCGGGTTTTTGATGCCTTTTTCTAAGATGGTAAAACAAGATGGTTTATTAGCAATTAGAAGGTCTTTTACACGAAAAGAGTTAGAAAATATCTTAAAAGAAGCAGGTATAAATCAGTATTCTTTACGATGGAAGTGGTGGTTTCGCTTTATATTAATTATTCCAATATCATCTCATGACGCTTAAAGAAAACTTATATCAGCAATGTGTTTTAACCGTAGAGAATCGGTTTAAAACGATTCAAGAGATTATTTCCTCTCATCAAAAATCGCTGAACTCAGAGACTAAAAGTTCTGCAGGTGATAAGCATGAAACCGGTCGAGCAATGCTGCAATTAGAAATGGAAAAAGCAGGTCAACAATTAGCTTCAATTCAACAAATGAAAGAAATCCTTGCTAAAATTGATGTTTCAAAAAAAGCGTATTTAGCTAGTTTAGGAGCTTTAGTAGAAACGAGTCTAGGCAATTATTTTCTAAGCATTAGTTCGGGTCAATTGATGGCTGAAAACAAAAAGGTTTTTGCTATTTCAGTATCCTCGCCTATTGGAAAACTATTGTTAGGTAAAAAAGTAGGAGATCTATTAAACTTTAACGGGAAAGAAATCAATATTCAAAAGATTTCCTGATTCGATTTTTTCAGCATGCTGAAAGAAGATTGTTTGACCATCATAACTTGCCTCAATTAACCAGTAAAACCCTTTGAAGTAGGACCTTATAACTGTTACCGAATAGGTAGACTTCGCTACAATTTTAATTTGATGCGGATATAAAAGAATCGTTTTTCCATCTATTTCAATTTTATTTATGTCATCAAAAAGTGCAGCAACGTAATGTTCAGGCCGATTTTGATAGAGCTTTTTAGGAGCATCATTTGCAATAATTTGATGTTCTTTAATAACAATCATTTTATCAGCAAAAGACAAGGCATCATCTCCATCATGTGTAGCCTCAATACAGCTAATAGAATTATCCTTTAAATATTTAAATAGCTTTCTTCTCAGAGAATTCTTTTTAAAATTATCGATTTGACCAAAAGGTTCGTCTAATAAAATAAGTTTGGGTTCTTTTGCTAAGGCTCTAGCAATGGCTACTCTTTGTTTTTGTCCACCACTCAAGGTTTTTACTTTTACATTGGCAAAGGCTGTCATTTCAATGACTTCTAAAAGCTCTTGAGTCCTTGCTTCTTTTTCTTCGGGATAAAAACGAGATAGAAATTTTCCTATATTTTCTGAAACAGAAGTGTATGGCATTAAATCAAAATCTTGTGCCACATATTTAAAGAAATCTATTCCAGGAACGAGATGAAAAGCAGGACCCAGTATTTGTTCTTCATTCCAAAAAATGGTTCCTTTATTTAGATCTAACAAACCATAAATTGCTTTTAACAAAGTAGATTTTCCACTTCCGCTTTCACCCATTACACATAGATGTTCTCCATCGTTTAAAGAGAAGGAAAGATTCTTTAAGATTTCTTTTTCTTTAATATATTGAAATGAAATGTTGTCAACTTTTAGCATAAAAAAACCGCGAATTATTCTAAATAATCCGCGGTGTAAAAATACTGAAAATAATATCAGTTAACTCTTAATTTTTGATTTCGGAGGATTTGGTAATTTATCAAATCCCATGTTATATAAAGTAAAACCAAAAATATCAGAATACTGCTCGATTGTTTTTGCCACTGGTGTTCCTGCTCCATGACCAGCATTGGTTTCAATTCTTATTAATACCGGGTTTTTACCCGCCTGTTTATCTTGTAATTCTGCAGCAAACTTAAAACTATGCGCTGGAACGACACGATCATCATGATCTCCGGTAGTGACCATCGTTGCAGGATAAGAAGTTCCTGCTTTTACGTTATGAACAGGAGAATATCCTTTTAAATAATCAAACATTTCTTTGCTCTGTTCTGCAGTTCCATAATCATACGCCCAACCAGCTCCAGCTGTAAATGTATGATAACGCAACATATCTAAAACCCCAACTGCTGGCAATGCCACACGCATTAAATCAGGTCTTTGTGTCATGGTTGCCCCCACTAATAAACCTCCGTTAGACCCACCTCTTATTGCTAAATAATCTGATGAAGTATACTTGTTTTCAATTAGGTATTCGGCTGCAGCGATAAAATCATCAAAAACATTTTGTTTTTGTAGTTGCGTACCTGCTTTATGCCATTCTTTTCCATACTCACCACCACCACGAAGATTTGGCACTGCATACACACCACCCTGTTCCATCCAAACAGCATTGGTAATACTAAATCTCGGGTTTAAACTAACATTGAACCCTCCATAACCATATAAAATGGTTGGGTTTTTTCCGTTCAGTTCAACACCTTTTTTATGTGTAATAATCATAGGAACTTTGGTTCCGTCTTTAGATTCATAAAATACTTGATTACTTACATAATCACTAGAATTAAAATCAATTTCAGGACTCCAATACAATTCAGATTCTCCAGTTTCGATAGTATATTTATAGATACTAGAAGGTGTGCTATAATTTGTGAATGTAAAATAGTCAATCTTAGCATCTTTTTTTCCACCAAAACCTCCAGCATTTCCAACACCAGGTAATTTGATTTCACGAATTAATTTTCCATCAAAATCATATTGTAAAACTTTAGAAACCGCATCGACCATATATTCGGTAAAGAAATATCCACCACCACTAGAAGGACTCAAAACATATTCTGTTTCTCCAATAAAATCTTTCCAGTTTTCTGGAGTTGGATTTTTTGCATCTACGGTTACAATTTTTTGATTTGGAGCGTTTAAGTTGGTTACTAAATACAACTTGCTTCCAACATTATCTAAAACATAAGTATCACTATCAAAGTTGTCTACCACAGCAATTAATTTGCTGTTCTTTTTAGACAAATCTTTCATAAATAGTTTATTCCCAGAAGTAGAAGTAGAAGCTGAAATTATTAAATAACGATCGTCTTCTGTTAAATATCCACTAACATATCTGTGTTTTTCAGCTGCTGTACCTCCAAAAATAACAGGATCATTTTTTTGAGAAGTCCCTAATTTGTGATAGTATAATTTGTGTTGATCCGTTTTTGCAGAAAGTTCGCTTCCTTTTGGTTTGTCATAACTAGAGTAGTAAAAACCTTCATTTCCTTTCCAAGAAATTCCAGAGAACTTCACATCAACCAAGGTGTCTTCTTTTATTTTTTTAGATTCAACATCCATTACGATGATTTTACGCCAATCACTACCTCCTTCAGAAATTGAATACGCTGCTGTTTTTCCATCTTTAGAAAAAGTTAACCCACTTAAAGAGGTTGTTGCGTCTTCTGAAAAGGTGTTTGGATCTAGAAAAACCTCTTCTTTTTCTTCGTCTCCTTTTTTACGATAAACCACATATTGGTTTTGTAGTCCGTTGTTCTTGTAATAATAGGTATAGTCTCCTTCAGTAAATGGCGCAGTGATTTTTTCGTAGTTCCATAATTCAGACAAACGATCTTTTAGTTGATTCCTGTAAGGTATTTTAGAAAGATAATCGAAAGTTACTTCGTTTTCTGTTTTTACCCAGTCTTCAGTTTCTTTGCTTTTATCGTCTTCTAACCAACGATAGTTATCTACAACCTCTGTATCAAAATAAGTCTCTACAACTGGTTTTTTAGCTGTCTCAGGATAGTTCACAGTAATGTCTCTTTTGTTTGATTCTTGTTTGCAAGCAGTTAGCATTGTTGCCCCACAAAGAATAGTAATGATTAGTTTTTTCATTGTTTCAGTAATTAATTGACCTCTAAATTAGTATAAAAAAAGCCCCCTATGTTACATCCATAGGAGGTTTTAACAGAATTTAACGTTTATTATTCAAATAAGGATTTAAATCGGTCCCAATTGGTATAAATTAGAAGAATGTTTAAGACAGCAACGACTGCTGCAAATAAAACCCCTTCTGGATTATAAGCAAGATGAAAAGCTACAATATTAAAGGACACAGGAACTAATAAAATTAGCGCAAAAGGAACCGCCTTATTTAAGACTAATAAAATTCCTGCAAAAATATAAACAACTCCTAAGCTTGGAAAAATGTAGCCGCTTTCAGCTAAAGCCCCCATAAAAGAGCCAGCCGCTTCTGGTAATTCTGGAGCGGGCATAAAATTAAAAAATTTGTTGGCACCAAAAACCAACATCGCAATACCTAAAAGGTAACGAGTAATTGTTGCAATTAAATTCATAATATAAAGTTTTAGTTAATAGTTAGTTAGCTTTAAATTTACAAAAAATAGTATAGAACAATTTTCCGCGAAGAAACCTGTGTAATTTTCATCTATTTAAAACGTCTAAATTTGCATAACACAAGAAATTTTTATGACAGAATTATTAACGAAGGAAACCTTTTTAGAAAAGGTCTTTAATTATGAGAAAAACAAAGAATGGGCTTTTAAAGGAAAAGTACCTGCAATTATAGATTTTTATGCAGATTGGTGTGGGCCTTGTAAAATGATTGCTCCAATCTTAGAAGAATTAAGTGAAGAATACGGAGATAAAATAAACATCTACAAAGTGGACACAGAGGCAGAACAAGAATTAGCAGCTGCTTTTGCAATCCGCAGCATTCCTTCAATGTTATTTATACCAATGGATGAACAACCACAGATGTCTAATGGAGTGCTTCCAAAGCAAAACCTAAAAGAATTGATTAAAGAAGTTTTAAAGGTAGAAGTTTAAAAAATAAAAACCCTGAGTTGCGACTCGGGGTTTTTATTTTTATAAATTTAACAGATCTTTGTAACAAAAGAACCTTTTTAGACACTTATTGATTGTTCTAACTAATGAAACCAACTTATGATAAGACATTTTTTACGCTTAGAAAAAAAACAGTTTTTTAGATCTTCTTATTGGCAGAAAAGCATATTTCTAAACATACTTATTGGACTTTTTGCGCTTTATTTTATGGCGTCTTTTTTAATTATTGGTATTGGAGGATACTTTATAATTAAAGACCAGTTTCCAGACAAAGATCCATTAATGTTGGTCAACTCTTTTTTGTTATTTGCCATCGTTGGTGATTTGGTTTTTAGATATATCATGCAAAAACTGCCCGTAATGAATATTAAACCTTTTTTGATTTTACCCATTAAGAAAAGTAAGATTGTTCATTTTATTTTAGTGAAATCCTCATTTTCCTTTTTTAATATCATGGGCTTATTTTTTTACATACCATTTTCAGTGGTATTAATTAATCAAGGGTATGATACTATTGGAGTTTTAGGGTGGTTAGCGACAATGATCTTACTGATTCAGTCCGTAAATTTTTTAAATTTTTTAATCAATAAAAACAATGTCGTTTTAGGGGTATTATTGACTTTGTTAATTGGAGGTTATTTAATACAACACTATGAAGTTTTTAATTTAGCAGCTTTTGTTGGTCAAGGATTTGATTTTGTCTATCAAAACCCAATTTTTGTAATTGCATTTTTAACCTTACTAGTTGTTTTATATGCGCTTAATTATTCACAGTTAAGAAAAGAAGTGTATTTAGACGCAATTATCTCTGAAAAAACCAAAGAAGCAAATACTTCCGATTTATCCTTTGCTGATAGGTTAGGTGATTTAGCCCCATTTATTAAAAACGACTTACGTTTAATGTGGAGAAATAAGAGAACTAAATCTGGAATTTGGATGTTGGCTTTGGGTTTAGGATACGGTTTAATTTTTTATACACAAGACATCTATGCTAATATTGAAGTAATTTTTGTTTTGGTCGGAATATTCTCGACAGGAACATTTTTAATCAATTTCGGTCAGTTTATTCCTGCTTGGGATAGTAGTTATTATAACATGTTAATGAGTCAGAATTTTAAATACGAACGTTATTTAAAATCAAAGTTTACAATCATGGCCATTAGTGTTGTTGTTCTTTTCGTTCTAGGAATCCCATATGTATATTTTGGATGGAAAGTTTTAGCGGTTCATTTTGCAGCGATGATTTATAACATTGGGGTTAATTCACATGTGATTTTATATGGAGGAACCTTCAACAGAAAGAAAATAAATTTAGATGAAAAAGCCGCCTTTAACTTTCAAGGAACAGGTGCCGTTCAGTGGCTAATTGGCTTTCCTTTGATGCTTTTACCGATGGGTCTATTTGCCCTTATAAGCTGGCTTGTAAGCTTTGAAATAGCTACGGTTGTTTTAGCTGCCTTAGGTTTTATTGGAATTGCTTTGCATAAAAAAATGATGAGAGCAATTACCAATTTATACATCAAAAATAAATACAAAATGATTCACGCATTTAATCAAGAAAACTAATCAACAATGATACAAACTACACAACTTTCAAAAAAATACGGACAAGCAGAAGTGCTTAATATAGAATCTTTAGAGATTCCTAAAGGACAAAGTTTTGGATTGGTTGGAAACAACGGAGCAGGTAAAACAACCTACTTTAATATTTTGTTAGACCTAATAAGACCCACAACAGGAAGTGTTACAAACAATGAAATTACTGTAAATCAGAGTGAAGATTGGAAAACTTTTACTGGGTCATTTATAGATGAGAGCTTTTTGATAGGATACTTAACTCCAGAAGAATATTTTGAATTTGTTGGTGATTTAAGAGGAATGAACAAAGCTGATGTAAAATCATTTTTAGCTCAGTTTGAAGAATTCTTTAGTGGAGAAATATTAGAAAAGAAAAAATATTTAAGAGATTTAAGTAAAGGAAATCAAAAGAAAGCTGGGATTATTGCAGCAATGATGGGAAATCCACAAGTTGTTATATTAGACGAGCCTTTTGCGAACCTAGACCCCACAACACAAATTCGCTTAAAAAAGATACTAAAAACACTTACAGATGACAAAGAAGTAACAGTCTTAGTATCTAGTCATGATTTAAGTCATGTAACCGAAGTATGTGAGCGAATAGTAGTTCTAGATAAAGGAAATGTTGTAAAAGATATAGCTACTTCTAAAGAAACCTTACAAGAGTTAGAGAGCTATTTTTCTGTATAAGAAAGTAAATCTCAGTTTTATTCCTATTTTTACAGGCTAAATTGCAATATATTTAACAAGAATCTGTTGTAATAAGAGTCTTATATTTCATGAAAAACAGTCAAAAAATAGGGTTTCTAAGTTTCATTTTACTCATTGTTTCTTGTAGTACAAAGAAAGATGCGTTTCTAAACAGAAACTTTCATGCATTAACTACCAAGTACAATGTTTTGTATAATGGAAATGTTGCATTTAATGAAGGGATTAAAGAAATTAACTCAAAATACGAAGATGATTTTTGGGAATTACTTCCAATAGAACCTTTAAAGTTTGAACGAGATAACATAAAAGCACCATCATTTTCTTCAGGTTTTAGTAGTCCAGGAGCTCCTAAAAATAATGCTTCAACACAACAACAATCTTCCCCTTTTGACACAGCAGAAGAAAAAGCGGTAAAAGCGATTCAAAAGCATTCCATGAATATTTATGGGAAAGAACGCAATAGAAAAATAGATGAAGCCTATCTTTTATTAGGCAAATCAAGATACTACACAGAGCGTTTCGTTCCAGCAATAGATGCCTACAATTACATCATCGCTAACTATCCAAAAGCTAGCTTAATAAATGAAACAAAAATTTGGCGAGCTAAAGCACATATTAGAATTGGCAACGAAGAATTAGCAATAGAGACTTTAGAAATTTTACTCAGACAACCAGACTTATCAGATTTAACAAGAGAAGAAGCGAATACAGCCTTAGCGATGGCTTATACTGAAATGGATAGTATTCATAAAGTAAAAAAGTATTTATGGCGTGCTACAAAAACCTCACAAAACAAAGTGCAAAGAGCGAGAAACTTGTTTGTTTTAGGTCAATTATATAGCAGAGACAAAATTAAAGATACTGCATCTCGAGTTTTTCAAAAACTAATAAATTTTAAAAAGGCACCCTATAAATATAAGATTTATGCAAATATAGAATTGGCTAAAAACTCTGTATCAGACTCTTCTTCTGTAGCGTTATTAGAACGATATAGAAAACTGATAAAAAATAGAGACAACAGACCCTATTTAGATGGATTGTATTATCAAGTGGGTATTCTAGAAGAAGAAAGAGATAGTATAGATAGAGCAATTCTTAATTACAACAAGTCTTTACGTGCTAAAAATGGCAAGGCAAAACAAAAAACATTTAGCTATGAAAAATTAGCAACTATTTACTTTAAAGACCTTGATTACGTTACTGCAGGTGCTTATTATGATAGCATCTTAAATGTTGCAACCAACAAAGAAACCTTAAGAATTAAAAGAATAGAAAGAAGATCTAAAAATTTAGCTTCTCTTACAAAGTTCGAAAAAATTCTTAAAAACAACGACAGCCTTCTAAGCTTATCGGCCTTGTCTGAAGATGAACAAGAAAAGTTTTTTCAAGAGTATATCGATAAAATTAAGAAGGAAGATAAAGAGGAAGCGCAAAGAAAACTGAATGCAATTTCTTTCGGAAATTCATTTGGGACAGGATCTCAAAAAAGAGACATTAAAGGGAAATGGTATTTTTATAATGATCAATCTTTAGGATTTGGAAAAGGTGATTTTGAGCGTATTTGGGGAACTAGACCTTTAGAAGATAATTGGAGATGGTCAGATAAATCTAAAATTGACAATAAAAGCAATACAGATGATGTTGTGATCAGTCAAAAGTTAGCTAGATATGAATTGTCAACGTATTTAAAAACAGTTCCCGCTACCAAAAAAGAGATAGATTCTTTAATATCAGATAGAAATAAAGCATTATTTGAACTTGGATTAATCTATAAAGAGCAATTTAAAAATATTCCAAAAGCAATTACAAACCTGGAGAGATTGTTAAACTCTAACCCAGAAAAGGAATTAATTTTACCTGCAAATTATCACCTATATCAAATCTATACGGGAGTAGGAAATAAAAAAGGAGAGACTTATAAAAACGTTGTTTTAAACAACTATTCAGAATCCCCTTTTGCAAAAATTATTTTAAATCCAGAGATAGAGCTCTCAAAAGAGAAGAAGATAGATGAGGATTCAGAAATATATGAAATTGCCTATCGTTTATATAAAGATGATTCTTTTGAAGAAACCATTTGTTTTATAGACATGTCAATTCCAACATTAGAAGAAGGATCTATCTTAATTTCTAAATTTGAATTACTCAAAGCTTACGCAATTGGCAAATATCAAAGGAAAGAATCGTACATTGCTGCTTTAGAGAAAGTTGCGGTTGATTACCCGCAAACGGAACAAGGTAAAAAAGCATTGGAAATTATGAAGAGACTTAAAAAATAATCCAATGGCTAGCAATAAAAAGAAAACACAAAAAGCCAATGTTATGGAAAGAAATGTTGTAGCAAAAAACACCTCAATAGTAGGAGACATTATATCGCAAGGAGATTTTAGAATTGATGGAAGCTTAGACGGAAGCATCAAAACAAACGGAAGAGTAATAATTGGCTCTGAAGGATCTATCAAAGGAAAAGTAGAATCAAGTAATGCTGAAATTGAAGGAAAATTTTCTGGCGAATTAATTGTTCAAGAAACCCTGACTATAAAATCCTCTGCTCATATTTCTGGAGAAGTAACCATCGGAAAATTATCTGTAGAACCAGGAGCAACATTTAACGCATCATGTTCTATGAAAGGAGCAGTAAAAGAACTCAATCAACATGAGCAACCAAAAACCCTCACCGAAAAAACCGCTTAAAAACGCCTTAGTTTTAACTGGAGTTGCTTTTCAAATGGGAGTAACAATCTACCTTTTTGTTATGTTAGGAAGATGGTTAGACACCAATTATAATGATGGAAACAAAGGATTTATAATTATAGGAACCTTATTAGGTGTTGGAATTTCTTTATACCTCACCGTAAAACAATTGAACAGACTTAATTCTTAATGAATAAAATAATTTCAAGTTTTTTACTAAGAATAATTGTCATTATAGGACTTGTTTTTACTATTCACTTATTCGTTTTAGACTTTTTAGAACGCCCTCTTTTTAATGACAAGCTGGTATTGGCTTATAGCGTAAATACTGCCTTTGCTATTTTAGTTTTTATAATATTATTTCTTTTTAGAGAAAAATTTAAAAACCGTCTTGGATTTCTATTTCTTTTTGGAAGCATGTTTAAGTTTGTGCTGTTTTTAGTATTCTTTAACCCTTCCTATAGATTAGACGGAGTTATTTCTAAAACTGAATTCTTTGCGTTCTTTGTTCCGTACTTTTTTACGCTTTCAATAGAGATTTTTAGCCTCTCTAAATGGATGAATAAATTAGAATAATAAGCCGACTATTTAACAAGTAAAAAGCCCATTAAAATAAAGTTTAAAATAGTTTTTAATTTTAAGATAAAAACATACCTTTGCAGCGATTTTTAAGCCACTATTATTGGAGTGATATGCATAGAAAAATAACTATAAAAGCGTTAACCTTAGTATTCCTTTTAGTCTCAATTGCAACTTTTGCGAATGACGATAAAAAAAGTAAAGGAAAAGAAACTCATCAAATTGAAAAAACTAAGGAGCAAAGAGAGAAAGAAGTAGAAGAATATATTCCACACCACTTATTAGATTCACACGACTTTAGTTTATTTTCTTACACAAGCGATGAAGGAGAACACGTGTATGTTGGGTTTCCTCTACCTGTTATTTTATGGGATGATGGATTAAAAGTTTTTATGTCTTCTAAGTTTCACCACGGCGAAACAATCGCTCAAGTAGGCGATAGTCACTACAAACTAGATCACGGAAAAATATATAAAACAGATGCTGCAGGGACTATTACTTATGATGCAGATCATCATGCTACAAATGTAAAACCCTTAGATTTTTCAATTACGAAAAATGTATTTACGGTAATGTTTGTTGCTCTTTTAATGTTCTTACTATTTAGTAGAATGGCAAAAGCATATAATAATAACGGATCTATGCCAAAAGGAATGGGTCGTTTATTAGAGCCAATTGTATTATACATAAGGGACGATATCGCAAAACCAAATATTGGAGAGAAGCACTATAAAAGATATATGAGTTATTTATTAACCGTATTCTTCTTTATATGGATTATCAACTTGTTTGGATTAACACCATTAGGAGTAAATGTAACTAACAATATTGCTATCACTTTTTGTTTAGCAATACTTACCTATATACTTACAACTTTTACAGCAAAAAAAGATTATTGGAAACATATTTTTTGGATGCCAGGAGTACCTGTTCCAATGAAGTTTATTTTAATGCCAATAGAGTTGTTAGGAACCATTATTAAGCCATTCTCTTTAATGATTCGTTTGTATGCAAACATTACAGCTGGTCACATCGTATTGATGAGTATTTTAGGAATGATTTTTATAGCCCAAAATTGGCTAGGTGGATCATTGTCTTTTGTATTAGCAATGGTGTTAGGAATATTAGAATTATTAGTAGCGGCTTTACAAGCCTATATTTTCACAATGTTGTCTGCATTATATTTTGGAGCAGCTGTGGAAGAACACGATCATCATTAAGGTGATTATAAAACTGAATTTTTAATTTTAAATATATATTATGACAGGTTTAAATTTTATCGGAGCAGGATTAGTAGTAATTGGAGCTGGTATCGGTATCGGTCAAATTGGTGGAAAAGCAATGGAAGCTATTGCGCGTCAACCAGAAGCGACAGGTAAGATCCAAACAGCGATGCTTATTGCAGCTGCTTTAATTGAAGGTATTGGTTTTGCTGCATTATTTGCAGTATAAGCTTACTATTTAAAATAATAGGTCATAGCGGTTGGCTACGACCTATTATTTAAATTAAACTAAAAATATTTAAAACAGTATACATTAGATATTATGGATAAATTAATTCAAGATTTTTCTATTGGACTATTTTTTTGGCAGTTAATCCTTTTTGTAGGATTAGTTCTTTTATTAAAAAAGTTTGCATGGAAACCAATTTTAGGAGCAGTTAATGAAAGAGAAGAAGGTATTAAAACAGCCTTAGCTTCTGCTGAAGACGCTAAAAAAGAAATGCAAAACTTAAATGCTAGCAACGAGCAATTATTGAAAGATGCTAGAGCAGAAAGAGATGCATTAATGAAAGACGCTCGCGATATTAAAGATAAAATGATTGCTGATGCAAAAGAGGAAACAAAAGAAATTACTGCAAAGTTAATTGAAAACGCACAAGCCTCTATAGTTCAAGAAAAGCAAGCTGCTTTAGCTGAATTGAAAAAGCAAGTAGCAGAGTTGTCAATTGGTATTGCAGAAACAGTTATTAAAAAAGAGTTAGCCTCAAAAGATGATCAACTTAAATTAGTTGAAGAAATTTTAAAAGAAGTTACCTTAAAGTAAAAGCATGAAAGACGCAAGACCCGCATTACGTTACGCGAAAGCAATTTTGAATTTAGCCAAAGAAACCAAGGCTGAAACAGAAGTGAATGCAGATATGCAGTTAATTGCTTCTACGATTTCTGAAAACGACGATTTGTCGGTAATGTTAAGTAGCCCAATAATTAAAGCTTCTGATAAAACAAAAGTTTTAACCGCATTGTTTTCTGGTAAAATAAATGTGATTACCCTTGGGATGTTTGATTTATTACATGAAAACAAAAGAATGAATATGTTGCTTTCTATTGCAAAGCAATATTCAATCATATATGATTTCTTAAAGCACATTCAAGTAGCGAAAGTAACTACCGCTGTTCCTTTAACGAAAGAATTAGAAAAGAAAGTAATGGCTAAAATTGTTGAATTAACTAACGATAAGGCTAACCTAGAAAACATTGTAAATCCAGCTATTTTAGGTGGATTTATATTACGTGTTGGAGATGTGCAATATGATGCAAGTATCTCTAACCATTTAAATGAATTAAGAAAGGAATTTGACAACAGTCATTTTATTCCAAAAATTTAATTATACATCAAATCATAAAAGATGGCAGCAATTAAACCCGCTGAAGTTTCAGCAATTTTAAAGCAACAATTAACAAATTTTGATGCAAACGCATCACTAGCAGAAGTAGGAAGTGTACTACAAGTTGGAGATGGTATTGCTCGTGTGTACGGATTATCTAACGTACAATACGGAGAACTAGTTGAGTTTGAAAACGGACTAGAAGGGATCGTATTAAACTTAGAAGAAGATAATGCAGGAGTTGTATTATTAGGAGCTTCAACTTCAATTAGAGAAGGTTCAACGGTAAAACGTACCGAAAGAATTGCTTCTTTAAGAGCAGGAGAAGGAATCGTTGGACGTGTTGTTGATACTTTAGGAAATCCTATAGACGGTAAAGGACCAATCACAGGTAAAACATACGAAATGCCTTTAGAGCGTAGAGCTCCTGGAGTTATTTATCGTGAGCCTGTAACGGAACCATTACAAACAGGAATCAAATCTATTGATGCAATGATTCCAGTTGGAAGAGGTCAACGTGAGTTGATTATTGGAGACCGTCAGACAGGAAAATCTACAGTAGCTTTAGATACCATCTTAAATCAAAAAGAATTTTATGATGCAGGAGAACCAGTTTACTGTATCTATGTAGCCATCGGTCAAAAAGCTTCAACAGTTGCAGCAATTGCAAACATGTTAGAAGACAAAGGAGCTTTAGCTTATACAACAATAGTTGCAGCAAACGCATCAGATCCTGCAGCAATGCAAGTATATGCACCTTTTGCTGGAGCAGCAATTGGAGAATATTTTAGAGATTCTGGAAGACCCGCTTTAATTGTTTTTGATGATTTATCAAAACAAGCAGTTGCCTACCGTGAGATTTCTTTATTATTAAGAAGACCACCGGGACGTGAAGCATATCCAGGAGATGTATTTTACTTACACTCAAGATTATTAGAGAGAGCTGCAAAAGTCATTAATGATGATAAAATTGCAAGCGAAATGAATGATTTACCAGATTCTTTAAAAGGAATTGTAAAAGGTGGAGGTTCTTTAACTGCATTACCAATTATTGAAACACAAGCAGGAGATGTATCTGCATATATTCCAACGAATGTAATTTCTATTACAGACGGACAAATTTTCTTAGATGGAGATTTATTTAACTCAGGGGTTCGTCCGGCAATTAACGTAGGTATTTCGGTATCTCGTGTAGGAGGAAATGCTCAGATTAAATCAATGAAAAAAGTATCTGGTACATTAAAATTAGATCAAGCACAATTCCGTGAATTGGAAGCGTTTGCAAAGTTTGGTTCTGATTTAGATGCAGCTACGATGAGTGTAATTTCTAAAGGACAACGAAACGTTGAAATTTTAAAACAAGCACAAAACGACCCTTATACAGTTGAAGATCAGGTTGCTATTATCTATGCAGGTTCTAAAAACTTGTTAAAAGATGTTCCTGTAAATCAAGTTAAGAAGTTCGAGAAAGATTATATCGATTACTTAAACGCAAAACATAGAGATACTTTAGATGTTTTAAAGTCTGGAAAATTAACAGACGAAGCAATTGCTGTTTTAGAAGCTGCTGCTAAAGAAATTTCTACTCATTTTGCATAAAGAATAGTTGTCATTCCCGCGAAAGCGGGAATTTTAAAAATCCAATAGAATGGCAAACTTAAAAGAAATACGTAACAGAATTACATCGATTGGATCAACGATGCAGATTACTAGCGCCATGAAAATGGTCTCTGCTGCAAAGTTGAAAAAGGCTCAAGATGCTATTACAGCAATGCGCCCTTATTCATCTAAATTGACAGAATTGTTACAAAACTTAAGCGCAACTTTAGATAGTGATGCGGGAGGAGCTTACTCTATACAAAGAGAGGTTTCTAAAGCATTAATAGTTGTAGTGACATCAAATAGAGGTTTATGTGGTGGTTTTAATTCGTCTGTAATTAAAGAAGCTGTTAAAAATATTGAAGCGAATTATCAAGGAGTAGAAGTAGATTTGTTAACCATTGGAAAAAAAGGAAACGATATTTTATCTAAAACATATCCAGTAATTGAAGCTAGAAATGATGTTTTTGATGATTTAACTTTTGAAAATGTTGCAGAGATCGCTGAGAAAATGATGAATTTATATGTTGACGGAACCTATGATAAAATAGAAATCGTTTACAATCAATTTAAAAATGCTGCAACTCAAATTCCACAAGTAGAACAGTTTTTACCAATTAAACCAGTAGAAGGAGATACGAATGCAAACGCAGATTATATCTTTGAGCCTTCTAAAGAAGAAATTGTTTTAGAGTTGATTCCTAAATCGTTAAAAACACAATTGTATAAATCTGTAAGAGATAGTTTTGCTGCTGAACACGGAGCTCGTATGACAGCAATGCACAAGGCAACAGATAATGCTACTGAATTACGCGATGATTTGAAATTAAAATATAACAAAGCACGTCAGGCTGCAATTACGAATGAAATCTTAGAAATTGTTGGTGGAGCAGAAGCTCTTAAAAATTAAACGGAGCGAAAGCGGAGTTAAATTTTTAAATGCAGAAGCGTTGAAGAGCTAAATAAAATTATTATAATATTAAAAAGCGAACCTATGGGTTCGCTTTTTTTATGCGCTAAACTTTTTATATTAATTCTATCATTTGCTTTTTGGCACGCAATTTGAAAACTACTTAGTATAACCAAAACAGAAAGCGTATGAAAGCGATAAAATTACTCTTAGTTATGTTTATTAGTGGAGCACTTTTTAGCTCCTGTACAGTAATAGTAGACGATACTTTTAACGACACTATTTCATTAGATGAATTAATGTCGAGTTACGATTTATGGTATGTAGATATTCATAGAACTTCTGGAATCGGTGACGTGCCTTTTGTCTCAAGAGCCTTTACATTATCTTTTTTTAACGGAAATATGTATGCCAATAACAACATAACAGATATTGGTTTTACAGGAAATGGACTAGGAATTATTGTTGGAAATTATGACACGTTTGGTGGTTTTTTAGAAACTTTTCACGATATAGATGGAAGACACGATTTTGAAGTTGTTCAGTTATCATTAAATGAAATAAGAATTTATGACACCTTCCAAAATGTCAGTTATGTTTTAGTAGGGTATCAAAGAAATAATTTTGATTATGATATGGTATTCTATGACAACATAGAATACTTCCTCCAAGAATATCAAGCTTGGGAGAGAACAAGCATTAGTGCAACCGGAACACCAAGTGTTTTTGATAACGAACATTATTTACAGTATACACCAGAAAACAATACAACGTTTTACTCGTCACATGATCCTTTTGGCACAAATATTGCTAACATATTATGGGATTTCACAGGGTATTATGAAATCTTCGACGTTCAAGGATTTAATGATTTAAAAGTTTTAACACTTAATTATGATAGCGGGGATATTGAAGAATTCGAATTAAGCGTTATTAATGATCAAAGGATAGAGTTGTTTCATTATAGTTCAGAAACCATTTATCAATTTACAGGAAGAGGATTTATTCAATTTTTAAGAAATGAAAAAAAATCAGAATCAACTGTAAGGAATGAAGGAAGAAAACGAACTAAGATAACACGAAAGAAAAAGGAAAAAAGAAATTTAAAATAAAGTTTGGTTAGTTGATTTTTGGTTGGTTATTCTTAATAACCAATTGAAAAGGGAACCGCTCTAGAGGTAGAGCGGTTTTTTCTTGTTCAAAACTTAAACTCCTATCGTCAAAATCTGCTATCTTTAAGCCAAAACAACTCGTATGAACTTAACTGTATTTATTACAGGAGCAACCTCAGGAATTGGAAAAGCCACTGCAGAAATATTAGCAAAAAATCAGTACCGATTAATTCTTTGCGGAAGAAGACAAGAACGTCTAATGAAACTACAAAGTGAATTAGGAAAAATCACAGAAGTTACCACACTTCAATTTGATGTAAGAAATAAAGAGGAGGTTTTTGCTGCCGTAGAAAGTCTTCCCGAAAGCTTTCAACAAATAGATGTTTTAATTAATAATGCAGGAAATGCACACGGATTAAGCTCTATTCAAGATGGTGATATTGATGATTGGGACGCAATGTTAGACATTAATGTAAAAGGATTGTTGTATGTTTCTAAAGCAATCATGCCAATAATGATTAAAAGAAATAGCGGTTTTATCGTAAACATAGGATCTATAGCCGGGAAAGAAGTGTACCCTAACGGGAATGTCTATTGCGCTTCTAAATTTGCTGTAAATGCCTTAAACAAATCCATGAGAATTGATTTAAACAAACACAATATTAGAGTTTCTGGAATTCACCCTGGAGCGGTAGAAACCGAATTTTCTGAAGTCAGATTTAAAGGAGACTCAGAAAGAGCAAAAAATGTGTATACAGGTTATAAAGCATTACAAGCAGAAGATATCGCAGATATTATTCACTTTGTTATTAGTAGACCGTATCATGTAAATATTGAAGATCTGGTTGTTTATCCAACAGCACAAGCGAGTCCTACTATTTTAAATAAAAATTAAATGAGTAATTATTCTAGAATCATAGCGGGTTGTATGTCGTGGGGAAAATGGGGGAAACAATTTTCTGCGCAAGAAATGATTGCTCAAATGAACCTCACACTAGAAGCAGGAATTACCACTTTTGATCATGCAGATATTTATGGAGATTATACCACAGAACAACAATTTGGAACCGCTTTTTTTGAAAGCGGCATAGAAAGAGAATCTATTCAATTGATTTCTAAATGCGGTATACAGAATGAAGGGGAAACAAGAAATAATAAAATAAAACACTACAATTATTCGAAAGAATATATTATTTGGAGTGTAGAAAAATCGATCAAAGATTTAAAAACTGATTATTTAGATTTGTTGCTTTTACACAGACCAAGTCCATTAATGCATCCTGATGAAATTGCAGCAGCTATCTCTGAACTTAAAGAGCAAGGAAAAATTTTAGATTTTGGAGTTTCAAATTTTACGCCATCGCAAGTGAATTTAATCAACAGTAAAACTCCGATATCGGTAAATCAAATAGAATTTTCTCTCACGCAACATACAGCAATGCACAATGGGACTTTAGATCAATTATTGCAGCAAGAAATTTTACCAATGTCCTGGAGTCCCTTAGGTACTTATTTTAAAGAACAAAATAAAGCCAATACTAGAATTAATAAAGTATTAGATAACTTAACAAATAAGTACAATGCAACAGAAGACCAAGTATTACTAGCATGGATTTTAAAACACCCTTCTAGAGTTTCTCCAGTTATTGGAACCACCAACAAAACACGAATTGAAAATGCTGTAAAAGCGCTTAAAATAGATTTAGAACTAGAAGATTGGTTTACCTTGTTAGTAGAATATCAAGGGCATAAAATTCCATAAGAATGATTAACAAACGACTTTTAATTAAAAACTTACTCAGTCATAATGATGAGAATAGTTTTTATGATAAAAAGTTGAAGTTATCGCTAACTAGTAAAGAAGGAAAAGCAAAGTTTTTAAAACATGTTTGCGCTTTATCTAATTCTAATCCAGCAAACAAATCCTACATCATTATTGGAATAGAAGATGAAGAAAATAAAATAGTAGGTGTCGATTTTTACGATGATAGTAAAATTCAAAACTTAGTAAATGCGTATTTAAAAAATCCGCCAAAAATAGAATATGAAAATGTTCCGTTTCCTAGATTACCAAGACATAAGGTTATTGGTTTAGTTACCATTCATTCCAATAATGAAATCACATCACTTCTTAAAAATGCTTGGAAATATAGAAGGGATACAATCTACTACAGAAGAGGCAGCAATTCTATGCCGGCGTCTAAAAATTTCGAATTAAAAAACACCAATAAATCGATAGTAGAAAGTATAGAAAAAAGTGCCCGGAATAATATTGAACTCACATTGGATGGTGTTTTTGATTTCTTTAATAATCACAAGTCAGAATACCATCCGCAGTACAAAGTTTTTAATGAGCAATTTGTCTTGTGTTGGGCAGGAGAAAAGAAAATATTAAATGGAAAAGAGTATTTTTCTAGAGTTGATATTGAGCTTATAAACGAGCAAGTTCGGTTGTTTTTTTCAGCTCTAGATGAGGTGCAAATCAATTATAATAAAAACTCATTTATTATAACAGAGTATATTTTATTAGGAATAGAAAAACAAGAAAAACATTATCCATTAGAGAAAACAATTATCAACTTTAAAGAAAATGGAAAGCACGATATTATCACAGAATTTTTATTTGTAGCTCCTCAGTTTGATGAAATAATAATTCAGCACATCTATCAAAACAACAAACTCATCATTTCTAAAATTGAAAATAAAAAATCCCTTTCTGTTCTAGAACATGAAGATGTTTTAAGGCTTCCTACTAATTATTTATTATGTTATTTACATGGATATTTAGACGCAGGAGAACTACTAAAAAAAGCAAAGAATTATATTAAAAACATAGAAGATAAAACAACATATATTAAATATAAGGAGGCGATGCGAGTCATGCGAAAAGTAAAATATAGTTCATGATTTGGATCAAAAATTTAAGGAACGCCCTTGTTTTTTCATTTTTAAATCCATAACAAATGCCGCTATTACTAGTAAAACCGCTACAGAAATCACAATCATTCTAATCTCATTCTCTATTTTTGTCTGCAAACTAAATGCAAAAATAAAAGGAACCACAAAAATTAAGGCTAAACCAGTATAATAATTAGTAGGAATAAAACGAAGTTTTTTATTTAAATAAGTTTTAAACTTTTTTAATTTCAGTTTGTATATTTCATTACCAAAAGAAGGTATTTTCTCTAGTTCTAAATAGGTAATATAATTTTCAATTTGTTCTAGTTGAGTAGTATTTAAATCCTTTTCTTTTAAGTTTTTTAAAACACTAATAAAGCTTTTAAATGTTTTAATCTCTGATTTTTTAGTGGTTTTAGAAAGCTGTTTTTTTAAAAAGATAATAGTCCCTTTTAAATTGTTAGTTTCTTCAAGAGATGTAATACTAACGAACTCACTTAACTCAATATCTAAAGCAACGGCAATTCTTTTAATGGTTTCTCCCATAGGAGTTGATTCTTCATTTTCAATTCGCTGAATAGTTCTTAAGCTTACTCTAGATTCTTCAGCTAAGTATTCTTGAGACATTCCTCTCAGCAATCTTAATTCTTTTAACCTTTTTGCTAAATTATTTGTTGTCATTTTAAAATATATTTATTGTTTAGCAAAAGTATTTATCAATGTTTGTTGTTAGTTGCGTCATGCTTACGTCATCTTTATGACGAAGGTTTACGTCACAAGATTTAGATGAAAGAAACAAGATTATTCATCTAAATTATCTTTAATTATTTGATTTTTATTTCTTCGTTCTTTTTTAATTCTGTTTGATTTTAATTTAGCAGCATCAGCATTTTTATCGGAACGGAAGTGTATACTACTTTCAGCAAGACCAGAGCCTTGTTTAATCATTAGGCCATTAAATTTACAATCCTCATATCCACAATTGTGTTTAGAGTACTCACCAAAATTTCGATGTTTAATTTTCTTTTTTGAAAGAATTTTTTCTTGATTGATAATAATATCGTCCCATACTTTTCTTTCGTCGGCAACAGTCATTTCGTAACCTAAAGTAGATAAATCAAAATAGGTCTTAGGATCTTTTAGTTGATAGAACTCAAAAGTTTTTCCGAAAACAGTATTAGCATAATCTCTTATTTCTATTCGATCGTTTAAAGAGAGTTTTTCATTTTCACAAATAGATCGATACATTCCCAAAGTATTAAAATCAGAATACTTCTTGTAATTATCGATAAAGTGAAAATAATCACTTTTGCTTAGTTCGTTAAACCTCTTACCTATTTTCATTTTAGAATATTTTTTAAATCAACTTATTTAAAGATGCTTTAGCATCGGCATATCCTTTTTCCATTAATTCTTCCACTTGACTCATATCTGACATGTTATAGCCTGATAAGTTTGGCTTAATTAGCACATCTGCACTTTGTGTTTGTAGGGTAACCGTTTGTTTTATTATAAAATGAAAACTATTAACAATAACATCAAGAATGTTTCCTGGTTTTCCGTGTTCTGATTTTGCATTTAAATCTACACCAATAGTATATTCTGCTCCAATTTCTCTTAAGGTATCAATGGGTACATTTTCAACAATTCCACCATCAACAAGCATCATATCGTCCATTTCAATAGGTTTAAATATTCCAGGGATACAAGTACTTGCCATTACTGCTTTCGCCAAAGAACCTTTGGTTAATACCACTTTTTTTCCGTTGATAATATTAGTTGTAATAATGGCCAAAGGAATAATTGAATCTTCAATATTTTTATCACCAAGATGTTCTATGATTAGCTCGCCAAGTTTTTTATTAGTGAGTAAACTATATTTAGATAAAGCAATCTTTGTAAGGTCAAACCAGCCTAAATTTAATGCGATTTTTTCAATAGCTGTAGACTTTAAGCCAAAGGCATAAAAAGCTCCAACAAAAGCTCCAATACTTGTGCCAGTAATATGACTTATTTCAATATTAGCTTCCTCCAATGCCTTTAGTACCCCAACATGTGCAGCACCTAGAACGGCTCCACCTCCCAACGCTATTCCTACTGTTTTCATTTAATTTTAAAATTAATTATTTTTTAGCCTTCGTTTCAATTCAATTTTGACGCCGTTTTTTTTGACCGTTTTGATTGAATAATATTTTTTATCTAATAATTTTAACTCTTCATCCGTTACATTGAAAACATTAGAATAGAAGACATATTCTTCCGCTCCTGTAAAGTTTTTGAAAGAACGCATATCTCCATTTAAATCTACATTATCGATAGATGTAGCATTAGGAAAAAACGAAGCTGTTTTTGAGATTGGAATTTTTTTATCATCCATATACTCAAGGGTTTTTTTTCTTAAACCCCAATAATTTAGATGCGCTAAAGAAGCGTCCCAACCTTGTGAAAATCCATCTGAATAGACGATGAAATTTCCCAAAATAAGGCTAGACAAAAGTCCAACATAAATTGCTTTTTTAAACTTAAAACTTTGAATTATAACAAAAGACAATAAAGCAAGCGATAAATAGGAAGCAATAAAATATCGATGCCCCATAGAATTTGTAGAAATGATACTTACAGTAATTATTGCAATGCTTGAAAATATAGAGATGATAATAAGTGTGCCAATTTCTTTATTGATAGCTTTTCTTTTGAGGAATAACCCTATTATTATAACGATAAGAATAGTGATTCTACCAAAATCAATATAGCGCTGTGTTAGAACCACTAGATTAAAGAGAAATTCTTTAATCGATACAAAATGCCATAGACTTACCCACGGTGAATCAGGGTGTGTTTGAAACCAACCGAATGTAAAAAACCGCCATCCTATGAATATCAAAGCAGGAATAGCTCCCAAAAGATACGTTGTTATCATCTTTCTAGAAAAGAAACTTCTTAACGTCCCTTTTTTAATGTAAAGACAAATAAATAGATCAATTAAAAAGATGCCGAAGCAAAGCATCATTCCTCTGTAGGTAACAATCCCTAAAAAAAGAAGCCCTAGAATTTTTAAATAAGTATTGTTTTTTAAAACAGCATTTAGCGCTAAAAAGAAAAAGAACAATTGTATAATTTCAGGATTCACTAAAACAAATTGAGATAATAAAGTTGGATCTGCAACAACCAATATAAAAGCAAAAATCTGCAACCATATTTCTTTGATAAAATAGCCTATAAATAGATGAATTTGCCATAAAAAACCAAAAATGAACGGAAGCATTAACCAATGAGAAACCGCTAACGATTTCCCAAACAAAGTCCAGCCAATTGCCATTAAAGTTGCAAGAAAAGGAGGGTGACCAGGATCAAACTCTATTGGGATATGCCAATTAAAAAAAGAATTTTCAAAAACAGCAGTTCCCATTTTAGAAGCAAAAAGCACATTGTCCCAAAACATACCAATATCTAGACTAAAAAACACAATCAATACACTTACAATTGACAGTATCCCTATTTTTAGCTTCATTAACTTGTTAGATTTTTAAGAGTTTAAAACTACGATGTTTCTGATTTAAACTCAAATTTAATCAGTATCTATTTTCTAAAAGAAGAAGAATTAAAGATACATTTCTACTTCTTAAAAGGATGTCTTTTTAAATAACTTAAGTTTCTCCAGATCCATTCTAAAGGACCATATTGATAATACTTTAACCAAATAGGACTTACAATTAATTGGAAAACCCATATTGCAAAGACGATGTATAATAATTCAAATCGTTGAAATGTTCCAAACAGTCCAAAACCAACGCCTGTAAAAATAAACATGGCAAAAACAGAATGCATTACATAATTAGTTAAGGCCATTTTACCAACAGAGGCAAGACTTATTTTTAACCATTTTAATATTGGTAATTTACAAAATAGCATAATAGCACCAACATGTCCAATAGCAACAGGAACCCTACCTAGGTCATAAGTAATATTTGATTTAGAGAAACTTAAGAGTGAGAAATTAGCCTCTACAATTGATTGCGTTTCAAAATAATTTATAGTTAAACCAATCAAGTATCCAAATGCAGCCATCAACCCATAAAGTTTGTAGGATTTTTCAGCAGAAAGAATTTTCCATTTAAAAAGCGCGATACCTAATAACATCATACTAAGAATATCCCATAAGTCATATCTATAAGGCCAATTTTCATCAGAATGTTGATTTTCTGGGGCAATAAAAGCCACAACATCTAAATAGCCTTTTCGCATATTTGTGTTGTATTCCTCAATAGCTTCTGGAGATCTTTCCCATTGAATCTTTTCCCATTCTGTAGCTACTTCTTTCAATTCTCTAGTTAAGGTTTTGCTTTCTGATTTATAGGTTTTAATCAGTGCAACATCTTCCATAAATTTCACATCTTTTTTATAATCAACATAACTCCATAAAGAACCAATGGAAAAAAGTATAAGAGCAACAATTGTTAGTTTAAGAGGTGCCATATTTCTAAAGGAATAAACAATAAAGCCCATCAAAGCATAATCATATAAAATCTCACCAGTCCAAAGCAATAAATACCCGTGTATTAGCCCAAAGACGAGCAACCAAATAAGCCTTCTAAAATAAATGTTTGCTGCGTTAATTCCAGCTCCTTTTTTTTCTAGTCGATCTAAAAAAATAAACATTCCTACACCAAATAATAATGAAAATAGCGCTCTCATTGTCCCTTCAAAAAATAAATTTGTAGTGATCCAAGTTGTTAGGTTCCACTCAGCGGCACCACCAGAAACGGTAGGGTCTCCATAAGCTCTAGCAAGTCCCATGCCATTAATATTCATTAATAATATTCCTAATAACACAAAACCTCTCATAATGTCAAGAGATTGTATTCGATCAGAAGATTTTAAAGAGGTAAACGATTCTTTTATTGTTGTCATGATTTGTTAGGTTGGTTAATTGTTGTAAGTGTGTTTGCTAAGTTGAAAGCTAACAATTTGTCTTATTGATAGTTATCTTGAGGACTAAGATAGCGAAAAGAGATTGCGTAGAGCAAATACAGTAGCATATTCCAAATATACACAGCATATGAAATAGCTTGTTGCTGTTATTAAAGTATTGTAATCAGGGATTAAATAGTTTCAACAAACTCTAAAAAAACTTTTTTATGGAGCTCTAAGTCCATGTTGGCAGAAAGCGCTACTCGAGCGATATAATCTTTATCACCTTCTTTAGTGGTTCCTTGAGTAGAAGTGGCAGGAATGGTCCAATAACAGCCTTTTAACTGTCCATAACTCACACAATATTTACTTTCATCAGGGATTTTTGTAATCATTAAATTGATTAATTGATGATTAAGTGCTCGCTTATACGATTCTCTTTCTTCGTCTGTTTTTCCTTTTGTAGGAAGGTCTAAAGAAAATACAGAGGGAGTAAACCCTTGTAGAGCTAATTCTTCTGAAACAAAATTGATTTTAGCTTCTGGTAAGGTTTTTTGAATGAAGTTTACAAATTCACGTGTGTTGAGATAAGCGTCTTGTATTCTTTGATTCATAGAGGGTAATTGCTTTGCCAATATTTCATATTGAAGAGTTGTTGCTTCGTTATCACAAAGTGTAAGATGCAAATCTATTTTCTCCATTAAAGCGGCTGTTTTGTTGTTTCCAACCACATAACCTGCGGTACATTTTCCACCACTTGGAAATTTTGAACCACTAGCATACGAAATGGTTCTTACAGTTGAGAGTATTTCGCCTTCACCTAAAAAGAGAACATTTGGGCAAAATGTTTGATCTAAAATAAAAACAGGATCAATGGCAACTTCTCCAGCTGGATTTTTGCGTTCTGCACTTAAAACAGCTTTTAATTCTATTAAATCCGGAACTTCAACTCTTGGATTTGTAGGAATTTCTGCGATGATGTATGGAATCGCGTCTTGCGCTGCAATTTTAGCTAAAACAACATCGATACTTTGTACCATATCGTGATCTCCGTCTACAGGTAAATCAACAATCTCAACATTAGGAAGACAAGTCGCAACTCGTCTTGCTTGATCATTGGTACCTCCATAACAATTTGGAGGAACCACAAACTTGATTGCTTTTTTTGGATGATTTTCTTGTGCATGATGAATTAACCCCATCATAATGGCATACTGAATAGAAAGCCCACTAGAACCCACCAACGGTTTTAAGCTTGTACCAGTAATTTCTGAAATAGAATTTAAGACAGCTGCTTTGTTTGTGCTTACATCAACTTGTTGATGATTGATGAAAGATTGTTCTGTTAATAATTGTAAAGCAACCATACTATTAGTCGGCGTCATTGCAATGGTTTCTCTTCTTCTTACATGCTGTATGTCTGAAATATAAGATTGATTATGCTTGCCATTTACGATTAAAATACTTCCAAGATTTTCATAAAGATTGATATAAAAATCAACATTTGGATTAAGTTTTTGAGAAGAAATTACATCTTGTTGAGAAATTAAAACAGTACTTCCTTCAAACTTTGAAATTGCAGAGATCTTATCCACTTTTTTTAACTCGAAATGATATCCATACACACTTCTTAAAAGCTCGCCATTAAAAGAACTTGGTAATTGATCAGTATAAAGAATCTGAGTGTTCTTATTCGATAATAAATTTTTTCTAAGCACCGCTAAAACGGGGGTCGTTTGTGATGAAAAACAAATTACATTTTCTGGATTGAGATGATGTAAATGTCCAATTCCCCATTCTAAAACACATGATAATGGATGCCCTAATCGAATATAGTCGTATGCCGTTGGTAATTTTTCTAGAGCAGAAGTTGAAGAATTTTGATCTTTAAATAAGTCATTTAAGTGATCTAAAAATTCAGTTTTTGCTAAATTTTCATTATAAATATCAAGTCGATGCGTGGTTAGGTTTAGCCAATTAGTTGGCATGTTTTCTAGTACACTTTTTATATAATTCAGCGTCTTATTTGCTTCCATAATCTCTCTAGTTAGATAGGTCTGCAAGATACATTAATTAGATTTTTTTAAAGTGAAATAGCGTGTTTTTAGTATGATATAATTTTAATCGATACAGCCCGAGGTTATTCTAAACTTTTTAACTCTACCTCAATTTTATCAATAAGCGCTACAAGACTATTTCTAATTCGTTTTCCTCGACTTTGAATTGCTCTGTTTTCAAAAGCAACTGCATTTAATAATTTAAAGAATGTTGAATCGTTCTTAAGTTTCTTATAATCATCATCGCTTATTGTAAAATATAACCCTCTGAAACTAATAGCTTCATTTTCATCGAAAAACATAGAGAAATATTCCAACAATTTTGGCTCGCTATGAAGGGCGTGAAACCTAGTTCTCTCTTCTTCATATGTTTTATAATATGGATATAGCATATCATAATGAAAAGAAATACTTTCTCTTAGACTGTCATTTTTAACCATTCCAATACCACGAGATTGAAGTAAATTATACCCACTATTAATTGGGCTAAAATGTGGCGTAACCCTAAGAAGTGCTGTATTTCTAGAAAAGGAATCAGTAGGTTTATTTAATAAAAGTAAATGATCTTTAACATCTTTTGTGGCCTTATTAATATCTACCATTAGACTTAAATCTTCATTTATTTCTATCAAGTCAGTTTTTAAATTATTTCGAATTTCTTTTAAAACTTTAACTTCAAAAATAGTTGATTTTCGTTGCTCGTTAATGTTATTTACCTGTAAAGCAATCAAGATTCCTATGACAACTAATATAATTTCTCCAACGGCATATTTAAAATATTTACCAGTTTTGTTTTCCATAAGTAAGTTTTGACGGATCCTTCGAAAGAATTTTATCATATTTTTTGTGGTTCTAAAAAAGTAATTATTGGCTCTTTACTGCAAGAGACCTATTCTCATTAAAGTATAAATTTTGAATCACCTCTAAACTACAAAAAATTAGAAAACAAAAACCACCTTATTATAGGTGGTTTTTTATATTATAAAATGATTTTTACAGCTTATAAATCAAATTTGATTCCTTGTGCTAAAGGTAATTCATCAGAATAATTAATAGTGTTTGTTTGTCTACGCATGTATACTTTCCAAGCATCAGATCCAGACTCACGACCACCACCAGTTTCTTTTTCTCCACCAAAAGCACCACCGATTTCTGCACCAGAAGTTCCGATGTTTACATTGGCAATACCACAATCAGATCCAGCATATGATAAGAATTTTTCAGCTTCTTTCATTTCATTCGTCATAATTGCAGAAGATAATCCTTGAGCAACACCATTTTGTTTCATGATAGCATTTTCTACTTCTCCAGAATATTTCATTAAGTATAAGATAGGAGCAAAGGTTTCGTGTTGTACAATTTCAAAATGATTTTCGGCTTCAATAATTGCGGGTTTTACATAACAACCACTTTCATATCCTTCACCTTCTAAAACACCACCATCAACTAACACATTTCCACCTTCAGCTTTTGCTTTTTCAATAGCAGCCAAATATGTATTAACGGCATCTTTATCGATTAATGGACCGATATGATTCCTTTCATCCAAAGGATTCCCAATAGTTAATTGACCATACGCCCCAACAATAGCATCTCTTACTTTATCGTAAACAGCTTCATGAATAATCAATCGTCTAGTTGATGTACATCGTTGTCCGCAAGTACCTACAGCACCAAAAACAGCACCAGGCACCACCACTTTTAAATCGGCAGTTGGAGTAATAATAATAGCGTTGTTTCCGCCTAACTCTAATAAAGATTTCCCGAAACGTTGTGCAACTGTAGCGCCAACAATTCTCCCCATTCTTGTAGATCCAGTAGCAGAAACTAATGGAATTCTAGTATCTGTAGTCATCATTTCACCAACTTTGTAATCTCCGTTGATAATACAAGAAATTCCTTCAGGTAAATTATTTTCTTTTAAAACTCCAGCAATAATATTCTGACAAGCAACACTACATAATGGTGCTTTTTCTGATCCTTTCCAAACACATACATCTCCACAAATCCAAGCCAAAGCAGTATTCCAAGCCCAAACAGCTACAGGAAAATTGAATGCTGAGATAATCCCAACTACACCAATTGGGTGCCATTGTTCTCTCATTACATGACCAGGACGTTCAGAAGGAATGGTTTGCCCATTTAATTGTCTAGACAACCCAACTGCAAAATCGCAGATATCAATCATCTCTTGAACTTCTCCATAACCTTCTTGTAAAGATTTACCCATTTCATAAGAAACTAACTTCCCAAGAGGCTCTTTCAAGTCTCTTAATTTATTTCCAAATTGACGAACAATTTCTCCTCTTTGAGGGGCTGGCATATTTCTGAAAAACAGAAAAGCTTCCGTTGCAGCGCTCATCACTTTTTCGTAATCTTCTTTTGTAGTGCTTTTTACTTTTCCAATTAATTTTCCATCAACAGGAGAATAACTTTCAATGATTTCTCCGTTAGAAAAATTATGAGAACCTGTAGATGTCCCTTCATTAATGTCTTTTAGCCCTAATGATGTTAAAGCTTCTTGAATTCCGAAATCGGTCATGGTTGTTTGTTTTTTAGTTCCTAAATTAAATTCAGGATAAATTGATTTGTGGGGTTAAAAGTACAATAATCTCACACAAAAAGAGAAAAATGATAGTACATTTGTAAGAGATGCAAGAGCAGATTTTCAACATACAAAATGAGGATGATTTTAAGACCTGTGCTTTAAAGGTTTTTAAACATCAATTTGAAAATAATGCAGTGTATCGTTCTTTTTGTGATTTACTATATATCCACCCAAGTGATGTAAAAGAATTAAAAGAAATTCCTTTTTTACCCATACAGTTTTTTAAATCTCATAAAATTTTATCTTCTAAAGAATCAGTTCTAGAAATATTTACAAGTTCTGGGACAACAGGAAGTGTTACCAGTAAACATTTAGTTACAGATATCAGTTGGTATGAAAAAAGTTACCTCAAAGGATTTGAATATTTCTATGGAAATATTGAAGACTATACAATCTTGGCCTTGTTGCCAAATTATTTAGAAAGAGAAGGTTCTTCTCTAATTTATATGGTAGATGATTTGATTAAAAAATCAAAAAAATCAGCAAGTGGATTTTACTTAAATGATATAGGTAAGTTATCAAACAAACTTACACATTTAAATAAAAACAATAGAAAAACATTACTAATTGGAGTCACATATGCTTTGTTAGATTTAATTGAACAACAGGAGTTTCAATTAAACAACACCATTATAATGGAAACCGGCGGGATGAAAGGAAGGCGGAAAGAACTCATTAGAGATCAGTTGCATGAAATACTTTGTGAAGGATTTGGAGTTACTGAAATTCACTCAGAATACGGAATGACAGAATTATTAAGTCAAGGATATTCTAAAGGAAACGGAATCTTCGATTGTCCACCTTGGATGAAAATTCTCACAAGAGATACAGAAGATGCGTTGACTATTTTAGAAAATTCTAAAACAGGAGGTTTAAATGTAATCGACCTAGCAAATTACAATTCCTGTTCTTTTATAGCGACACAAGATTTAGGAAAAGTAAATCCAAATGGAAACTTTGAAGTTTTAGGGAGGTTTGATCATTCTGATATTCGTGGCTGTAATCTAATGGTTATGTAAATCAACTAACTAGATAAAATTCTAGCAATAGCATCTTTATAACTACGACTAGAAATTATAACAAGACCATTTTTTAGAGTGAAAGAATATGTACTGTTGTTGAGGTATTTAAACGATTCAATACAATCGATATTAACTATAAAGGTTCTGTGAACACGGATGAAATTTGTAGGCAATTGTTCTTCTAATAAATTTAAGGCAGTTCTATACAAAGCAGTACCTTCTTTGAGGTGAAGCATTGCATATACCGAGCTAGCTTCAATACAAAACACATCAGAAGTTTTATATTCTTTTACAATTCCTTTATCTTTAATTTGAAAGGATGTAATATGAGGAGATAAAGATTGGTTATAGTCTTTGTAAAGCTGCACAAACTTATCACTGAATAAAGCTTGCTGCGTTCTGCTAATTGTAAGCATCGCTTTTTGCAGCACTTCTTGAAATCGTTTTTCTTCAAAAGGTTTTAGTAAATAATCCAAAGCATTTACTTCAAAAGCTTTTAATGCATATTGATCATAAGCAGTTGTAAATACGACAAAAGCTTCTGTGTTTTTAATTTTTGAAGCGACTTCAATTCCTGTCATTCCGGGCATTTGAACATCCAGAAAAACAAGATTAGGCACTTTATTTTTGATGAAATTTAAAGCTTCTTGTCCGTTTTTGCAATCACCAATAACCATTACTTCAGACTCGCTTTTTAAAAGCTCTTTTAAGTAACGTCTTGCGTGCGGTTCATCGTCTACAATTAAGGCTGTTATCATGGAGTTTTATCGAAAGTTAAAATAATAGTTACTGTATAATGCTTGTCAGTATCATCTATAACAATCTCAAAATTATTTGGAAATAATTGAGATAATCTGCTTTCAAGGTTTTTTAAACCCACTTTAGTTGAAGCAATTTTAGAAACATTTCCACTTGTTGGTTTTGTATTACTCAACGAAATAGAAAGCTCATTTCCGTCTAGTTTTGTTATTAAATGTATTTCACATTTGCCTTCAATTAAAGCGATACCATGTTTAAAAGCATTTTCTATTAAAGGTTGTAAAACCAGCGCAGGAACTTCAAGCGATTTTGTTGTTTCCTCTAGACTGTATATTACTAATAGACGATCATTAAAACGTTCTTGTTCTATTGCCAGATAATTTTTAAAATATTCTATTTCTTCTTCTAATGTAATAATATGTCGGTTTTTTTCATTCAACATTTTTCTTAATAAGTGTGTCATTTTAATGACTATTGAACGAGCTTTTTTGTCATCAAAACCAATTAATGAATTTAAAGTATGTAGTGTGTTAAATAAAAAGTGAGGATCTAATTGTGAACGTAAAGTTGCAAGTTGGGAAAGATGAAGTTGGTTTTCTAACTCTAATACTTTTAACTGTTTTTGTTGAAAAACTTGATAAGCTTCCATTACTTTTAATAATGCTCCAATAATTAAGAAATCAAAAATTCGACTGATGTAAGCACTAGGAATCGCGATTTGAAGATCTGTAAGAAACCCAAAAAAAGACTGATTAGCAACAAAAATCAAATAGATTCCATAAACGACATTACTAATAATTAAATGCAGTGTACAAATTAATAACAGGTTTAGAAAAGCTGTAAAAATCATTTTACTTGTAAAACCCGAACCAATTTGAAGAGGTTTAACAGCTCCATAAACAGATTCAATTAATACCGCCCAAAAGAAATAATTAGTGGTAAAAAACACAATAAACTTTATAGAAATATTGAAAGATTCTTTCGATTCAGAAATGGTGGTTTGCAGCATTACAACCAAACTAAAAAGGATACTTATTAAGTAAACATACTTTTTAGAAATTCCGATAGAATGTCTTAATAACAGTTTCATGCTTGCAATGTAAGTATTATTTAGAAGATGGGATACTCTTCCTATTGTCACTCAAATCTTTAATTGTCACTTACATCAATCTTCTAGGAAACAGCTTTTAAAGCCTATACTTTCGTAGTGTAATCATCAAAAATCAATCAAATGAAAACAATAATTAACCTTAGTATTAGTCTGTTATTTATATCATTAATGACAGCTCAAGAAAGAAAAGAAAATCCTCTTGAAACAGAACAAGTTGTTCAAAAAATGATCGATGCACATGGAGGCTATGATGCATGGAAAAAAGTAAAAACATTTAGCTTTGACAATATTATGTATAGTAATTCTTTAGGAAAATCACCTTTTTGGATTAACCAAGTGACTGTAGATAGTAAAACTAGAAATGTATATCAAAATTGGCCATTACATGGTTCTACTATGGCTTATGATGGGAAAAAAGCTTGGGGAAATAATTGGAAAGTTGGAAACCCACCAAAGTTTGAAGCATTATTCTTTTATTACTTTTTAAATCTTCCTTGGTTAACACAAGATGATAATGTGGTTTTAGGAAAAGCAACAAAGAAAATACACAAAGCATTTCAAAACGAAGTTTATGTAATTGATATGAGTTTTTCAGAAAAACCAGCAGTAGGAAAAACAAAAGAAGATACTTACAAATTATATATTGACAGTAAAAACTTCCTGTTAATGGGCTATGAATATACCATCAGTTATGGATATATGTTAGATCTTTTTAAGTTTCCAAAAGGACAAAATGTTTTTGGACCGATGTTTAGAGTTCACAGTGGTTTTACCAAAGTAGGAGCGTTGATTTATCCAACAGTATTAAGAACCTCTAATTTAGATCAAACGCAAGTTTTTGGAGATCATGCAATATTTAATTATAGTATTACCAAACCTTTTGATAAGTCTAAATTAATTAAACCCGAAGGAGCACAAATAGACCCAACAAGCCACATAAGAGCTGATAAATAGGAAAAAACAGAAGTATTTATAAAATATTAAAGCAGGCATTTAGCCTGCTTTTTGTAATTAAATCAAAAAAACCTCGACTACCATTGTGTTCAAATAAAACACAATCAATCATGAAAAAAATCATTTTATTCTTATTCGTTGCTTTTTCAACATCTTTAGTTGCTCAAAAAAGTTATTACACCAAAAAAGGAGCCGTTGCTAAAGGGTATGATGTTGTTGCCTACTTTAATAACGAGCCGAAACAAGGAACTAAAGAAATTGCTGTAGAATATGACGGAGTACAATTCTATTTTTCATCTCAAGAAAACTTAAATACTTTTAAAGCAAATCCGACTAATTATATTCCACAATATGGTGGTTTTTGTGCCTACGCGATGGGAGCAAAAGGAAGCAAAGTTTCTGTAAACCCAGAAACCTTTGAAATTAGAGAAGGAAAATTGTATTTATTTTATAACAAAGGAAACACAAATACGTTGACGCTTTGGACAAAAGAAGGAGCAAAAGAATTAAAAGAGAAGGCGGATAAAAATTGGAAAAAGATTACAAATAAATAAACATTATTATTTTTAAAAGATAGAATTAGCACAGCGGAATATAATCCGCTGTGCTAATTTTTTATTATAAAACAGTGAGTGTAACTGAGGTTTGTTTTAATTTTTTTGAAGAGGCTTTTATTTTAATTGTATCAGGTTTGTTTTTACTTTTTATAATTATCATGGCTTTTCCATTAAATAGCTTAACGGTATTTGATTGGAAGGGTTCAAAAGATTGAGGGTTTCCATTTCCAACTCCTGCAATTGTTGCATTCCCTTGCAAATCAATTTTTATAGTATTGTTTGCTAAAGGATGAGGGTTACCTTCTTTATCGATAGCTTCAACTAATAAGTATGATAGATCTTCTCCATTGGCTTTAAGTGTTGTTTTATCTGGAGTAATTTTTAATTGATATGGAGTTCCTGTTGTTTTTTTAACAACCTCACCAATTTTTTGATTGTTCTTATAGGCAATAAATTTTATTTCACCTGGTTGATAAATGACATTATTCCACATCAAACGAAAACGCTCTACAGATTTTTCAGAAAGCGGTTTTTTACATTGACGGCCTTGAGACTTTCCATTAACAAAAAGCTCACCGCAATCCCCATTTGTATAGCCAAATACGGGTATGGTGTCACCTTCTTTTCCTTTCCAATTCCAATGTGGTAAAATATGAGTTGTATTTTCTTCAGGCTTCCAATAACTTTTATACAAATAGTACCGGTCTTTCGGAATTCCTACTAAATCTACAATCCCAAAATAAGAACTTCTAGAGGCTTGTTCATCATCAAACCCCATTTCTTTTACGGTTTTATTATTATAAGGCGTAGGCTCTCCTAGGTAGTCAAAACCAGTCCATACAAATTCTCCAGCGATATACGATTCTTGTTGTTGCCACATAAAATCGTCATCAGCAATTTCTGCCCACCAAGGCGCATTCAAATCGTATGAGCTCACTTGAAGCGATTTGGTAAAATCTATTTTTTCTTTCGGAAGCGGAAACTCATAAAAACCTCTGGTGCTTAATGTAGAGGCAGATTCACTAATCACCACAGATTTATTGGGTTCTAGTTTTCTTGCCAATCGATATCTTCTTCCGTAGTTCCAGCTATGTACATCATAATAATCAAAATGGCGAAGTTTGGCACTTTCCATATTATCACAAACCAATGTTGTTGGTCGTGTAGGATCGTATTTTTTCACATAGTTTACCATAGTGTGCAATCGTTTAAAACCGTTGTTGATGTTCCATTGAACATCCCCTATTTCATTCCCAACACTCCACAGAAATACAGAGGGATGATTTCGATCACGTGTTACAAAGTTTTTAATATTTCGATGTGCAAATTCGTCAAAGTTAGTTTCTTCGGTAATTCCTGCTTTTTGATCGTATTTGTCAAAGATTTCGTTAAAAAATAACAACCCCATTTTGTCGCAGAGCTCAAGAAGTTCTGGCGCGGCAACATTATGACTGTTTCTAATGGCATTAACGCCCATAGATTTCATAATTTCTAATTGACGCTCCATTGCTCTATAATTGAAAGCAACTCCCAAAGGACCATGATCGCTATGAAGGTTTACACCTTTTAATTGAACTCTTCTTCCGTTAAGGTGAAAACCGTCATCTGCTGTAAATTTGATGGTTCTAAATCCGAATGATTCTTCAGTTTCATCTACAATTTTTGTGCCTTCAAAAACCGTTGTCTTAATAGTATATAAATAAGGATTGTTTATATCCCAAAGAACGGGTTGCGAGATAGTTTGAGTGGTTTCAAAATCAGCTGTTTTGTTGGCAAGAATTTTTTGTGCTTGTTCTTTGGTTGAAAGGAGGACTCTCTCTTTGTTAATGACAGAATGAACAACCTTGATTTCTTTTTTTTTAGAACTTGAATTTGTAATCGATGAATTCACTCGAACTTCAGCAAAGTTATTTTTAATAGTGGGGGTGATGATGTAATTTCCCCAAATACCAATATGTGTTTGATCTGTAAATAACAGTTGAACTTTTCGATAAATTCCTCCACCAGGATACCAACGACTGTCGTGCTTCTTTGTGTTAGCATGAACAGCTAGAAGGTTTTCTTCTCCATAGTTAACATAATCTGTAATATCTAGATAGAAAGAGTTGTAACCATAATCCCAACTTCCAGCAAGTTTTCCGTTGATATAGATTTTTGGGAAAGCCATAATTCCATCGAAAATGAGGTAAAGTCTTTTTCCTTCTTGCTTTTTTTCAACTGTGATTTTTTTTCGATACCAGCCTTCCCCTTTCCAAGGTAATTTTCCAGTATCTCCATTACCATTTTTTATAAACGGACCCGTTATTGCCCAATCATGCGGTATGCTAACATTTTTCCAAGAAGTATCATCAAATGACACTTTTTCTGCATCAGAAACATCTAGTTTTACAAATTTCCAACCTTCTGTTAAGGTTCGGTATTCTCTTGTCTGGCTGTATCCATTAAAACTCATCAAGAGTAGAAAAGCGGTGAAAAATAGTGCTTGTTTTTTAGTCATTTCTTGAAGCATTATAAAAATTCATACCCAGTGTAGGTTTGTTGTTTTCATCAAATAAGGTAGCATTATCCCAGTGTGACCCTTGTCCCCAAAGGGTATTACAATTTGTAGAAACCCATGCAGGTTCCCAGTAAATTAATCCTTCTCCACCAGCATTTTCTATTTCTTCTTTCAGTTTTTTCAGATAATTGAATTGTCCTAGTTGTGTTGCAGGATAGCCATTAATTAAAGCACCTTGACCGAGGATGTTATTTGCCGGATCAAGATTTTGTAATGTATAAGGATAGGCAGTTTCTACCACCATTAGTCTTTTATTATAGGTTTGTATGAGTGTATTTAATGGGGTTCTTACATTGTCTAATGTGTACTCAGACCAAATAGGATAATAGGAAAGGCCAATCCAGTCGTAATCTGTCACCCCATTAGCGGTAGCTTGTTCAAACCACCACAAACCATTTTCAGGTTGCGCAATATGTAGCATTACTTCAATAGTATTGTTTGTCTGACTAGCAACATCTCTCACCGCTTTGATTCCTTTATTGATCAATGACGAGTTTCTAGTCCAATTAATTGGCCATTGTAAATCACCTTGCTGTAAAATCATTCCATTAATTTCATTACCCACTTGTACAATATCTGGCTGAAGATTAGCATTAACAAGTTCTGTTAAAGTTGTATGTGTATAGTTGTAAAGTAGGTTCCCTAAGGCTTCCGTATTATTCAATTGAGGAAGCCAAGCAGCAGGAATCTCTTGTTTTGACGGGTCGGTCCAAGTATCAGAATAATGAAAATCAAGTAAGATTTTCATTCCTTGCTCTTTTGCTCTTTGAATTGTTTTTTTTACATCTGTAAAATTTGAATAATTTGTCCAAGTAGGATTGTGCCATAACCGAACCCTTACAAGGTTCGCTCCCGCATCTTTAAAAATCTGATAAGCGTCTTTAGGCTGATTGTTTTCATCTTTATAAACCGCACCACAATCTTCCATTTCATTAACATAAGATAAATCGGCTCCATAAAAAAAAGAAATTTCATCATCAATTGGATCAACTACCACAGTAGGGTTTTCTGGAGTTTTGTTATCACCACACGATGCTATAAGAATAGCAAGAATTAAATATATTTTATAGGAATAAAATTTTTCAAGAGCTTTTAACATGTTGATTTGTTTAAAAAACATAAATATACGTAAAATATACATTTATTAACAACTCTTTGTAAAGCATGTTGTTTATCTGTAAAAGAGACCAAACTTTTTACTTTGTTTTGTTAATTAAAAAAACCAGCGCTAGGCTGGTTTTTATTAATCTATTTTTAACAAATAATAATTCTTTTTACCTCGTTGAAGCAGCACGTATTTATCAGCAATCAAATCTGTATTAGAGATGGTAAAATCTTCTTTTACTTTTTCTTTATTCACTGAAATTGCATTTTCTTTTAAGGCTCTTCTTGCCTCACCATTAGAATTTAAAAACCCAGTTTTTGCCGCTAAAGCTCCAATCATATCTAGACCTTCTTTAATGTCATCTTTAGAAACAGAAGCTTGTGGAACTCCGTCAAAAACATCTAAAAAAGTTTGTTCATCTAAGGATTTTAAATCTTCCCCAGTAGATTTTCCGAAGAGAATATTGGATGCTTTGATGGCATTTTCAAAAGCTTCTTGTCCATGCGTCATTACGGTTACTTCTTCTCCAAGTTTCTTTTGAAGTAAACGCATGTTTGGCGCTTTTTTATGTTCTGCGATCAACGCTTCAATGGTTTCTTTGTCTAAAAAAGTAAAGATTTTAATATATTTTTCAGCATCTTCATCGGAAGAATTTAACCAATATTGATAGAATTTATAAGGAGATGTTCTGTTGGCGTCTAACCAAACATTACCACCTTCTGTTTTTCCAAACTTTGTTCCGTCTGCTTTGGTAACTAAAGGAACCGTAATTGCATAAGCCTTACCTTGTGCTTTTCTTCGGATTAATTCTGTTCCGGTTGTAATATTCCCCCATTGATCAGAACCTCCCATTTGCAATTTACAATCCATTTCTTTGTACAAATGATAGAAATCATATCCTTGAAACAATTGATAGGTAAATTCTGTAAAACTCATTCCTTCTTTGGATTCAGAACCCAAACGTTTCTTCACAGAATCTTTAGCCATCATGTAATTTACTGTGATGTGTTTTCCTGTATCTCTTACAAAATCGATCAATGAAATATCTTTCATCCAATCAAAATTATTAACCAATTCAGCAGGGTTTTTAGCAGCACTATCAAAGTCTAAAAATCGTGCTAATTGTGCTTTTACACCATTCACGTTTTTTAGTAAAGTAGCTTCATCTAATAAGTTTCTTTCGGCAGATTTTCCGGAAGGATCACCCACCATTCCTGTTGCACCACCAACCAAAGCAATTGGTTTGTGCCCAGCATTTTGAAAATGTTTTAAAATCAAAATTTGAACTAAACTACCGATATGTAAAGAATCTGCTGTTGGGTCAAATCCGATATAACCAGCAGTTTTATTTTTTAATAAATATTCTTCAGTATCTGGCATGATATCATGTAATAATCCTCGCCAACGTAACTCCTCAACAAAATTTGTCATCTTCTTATTTTATAAAGAGCAAAGATACATTTCTGACGTAAATAAACTAAATTCGTAGTATGATTTTAGTTACAGGCGGAACAGGTTTAGTAGGATCACACTTATTGGTTCATTTAGCTCAAAAAAATGACATAATAAGAGCGATTTACAGAACTGTTGAAACTCTAGAAAAAACAAAACAAGTATTCTCTTATTATTCAGATAATTCAGAAGATTTGTTTTCTAAAATAGATTGGATACAAGCAGATATTACTGATGTTCCCTCAATGATTCCAGTTTTTGAAGGAGTTAAACAAGTTTATCATTGTGCTGCGTTAATTTCTTTCGATCCTTCTGATTATATTGAAATGAGAAAGGTCAATATTCATGGAACTGCGATTGTGGTTAATTTATCGATAGATGCAGGAGTTGAAAAATTATGTTTTGTTAGCTCTATTGCCGCTATTGGAGAGGATCCGAAAAAAGAGTTTATAACTGAAGAAAATGAATGGGTTGGTAATGAAAAAAACAATGGTTACGCAATAACTAAATATGGCGCTGAGATGGAAGTTTGGCGCGCAAGCCAGGAAGGAGTTGATGTTGTTGTAGTAAACCCTGGAGTTATTTTAGGAAGTGGTTTTTGGGAATCAGGATCAGGGAAATTATTTTCCCAAATTTACAAAGGGTTTCAATATTATACAGATGGTGTAACAGGTTTTATAGGGGTTAAAGATGTTGTTAAATCGATGATACAATTAATGGAAAGCGACATTAAAAGTAAACGTTTCATCTTAGTATCTGAAAATAAAAGCTTTAAAGAAATCTTGTTTTCTATCGCAGATTCTTTTGATACTAAAAGACCTTCAAAACTTGTTAAATCATGGCAAGCAAATTTATTTTGGCGTTGGGAATGGCTGATGTCAAAAATAACTTCAAGGAAAGTTAGAATGAGTAAATATTCAGCAAAATCATTGAATTCAAAATCCTATTATTCTTCGAAAAAGATTCAACAAGAATTAGAGATTGACTTTGAGAAGATAAATGAGGTAATTAAAAAAGTATGTAAAAACTATTTAATTTGATTTTTTAGATGTTTTTTGTGTGTCATCAATTGAAAATTTAGTTTTCTTACTTTTAATTATTTTAGCTTTATTTTTCTCTATAATTTTTTCTTTTATACTTTCTAAAGAATCTTTTCTAATAGAATCCTTGACCTTTTTAATTTTTGCAAATGTCGCTTGTTCTTTTTCCAACAACACCATTACTTCCTCTAATATTGGCTGATAATCATCAACCTTAGAGGTATAATATACATTACTCTTGTGAAAGCGTAAACTGTCTATTTTATAGGTATCATAGACCAATGGGATATAGGTAATCTTTCTTTGTAACTTTTCATTTTTAATGCTTCTAGCTGAAGAAGCGATATAAAGATCTTTTAATAGCAAGATCATAGAATCTTTAGGAATTAAATCTTGTGGTTTCTCATAAACCGTGTTACTTGTACAAGAACATAATAAAGAAATTAACACAAAAAGAATCACTAAGTTTTTCATGATCTGTTAAAAGTGATTCGTTGTCCTTTTGTAACCTCATCAAAAACACCATTATCATACATTAAAACACCATTTACAAAAGTTTTTACAATACTTGAAGAGAATGTAGATCCCTCAAAAGGAGACCAACCACATTTATATAGTATATTTTCTTTACGAACGGTTTGAGGTAAATTTGTATCAATTAAAACCAAATCGGCATAAAAACCTTCTTTGATGAAACCTCTTTTTTCTATTTGAAATATTTTTGCCGGATTATGACAAGCTTTTTCAATCAATTTTTCAATTGGCAAAACGTTTTCTTTTACTTTTTCAAGTAATGCAAGTAAAGCATGCTGCACTAAAGGTCCACCACTCGGAGCTTTTAGATAAGAGTTTGATTTTTCTTCTATAGTGTGAGGGGCATGGTCTGTAGCAATAATGTCTATTCTATCATCCAATAGAGCTTTCCACAAACCATCTCTATCAGCAGCTGTTTTTACAGCTGGATTCCATTTAATATAAGTTCCTTTTTCTTTGTAATCTTCATCAGAAAACCAAAGATGATGAACACACACTTCAGCCGTAATTTGTTTTTCTTCTAAAGGAATATCATTTCTAAATAATTCGGTTTCTTTAGCTGTTGAAACATGAAAAATATGCAACCTAGCACCCGTTTTCTTAGCCAACTCAATAGCCTTAGAAGAAGATAAATAACAAGCTTCTTCACTTCTAATGATTGGATGTAGTTCTATAGGAATGTTTTCACCATAAATTTCTTTATAATGAGCTGTGTTTTTTCTAATGGTAGCTTCATCTTCACAATGAACAGAGATAATTAGTTTTGTAGATGAAAATATTTTTTCTAGTACCTCAGGGTTGTCAACCAACATATCTCCTGTTGAAGAACCTAAGAACAATTTAATTCCTGCTACATTTTTAGGATTAGTTTTCAATAATTCCTCTAGGTTGTCATTGGTTCCTCCAAACATAAAAGAATAGTTTGTATAGGAACTTTTTTCAGCGATATCAAACTTGTCTTGCAACAATTTTTGAGTTGTAGCTTGCGGAACCGTATTTGGTTGCTCTATAAAAGTGGTAATTCCACCAGCAACGGCAGCTTTGCTTTCGGTAGCAATATTGGCTTTGTGAGTTAACCCAGGCTCCCTAAAATGTACCTGATCATCTATGAAGCCAGGAATTAAATATTTTCCTTCAGCATCAATAGTAGGAACTGTGTTATCACTAATTGATTTATCAATTTTTGAAATCAATCCGTTTTTTATAAGTAAATCGCCAAGAAAGGTTGTTCCTTCATTAACGATTTTAGCATTTTTTATTAAGTATGAATTCATCGTAGTCCTTTAAACCTCATTTTTATTACACCAAAAAGTGCTTCATATACGATTCCACCACTCATTTTTGATTCTCCTAAAGTTCTGTCAGTAAATACTACTGAAACTTCTTTTATGTTAAACCCTAGTTTCCAAGTTTTGAACTTCATTTCAATTTGAAAAGCATATCCAACAAATCTAATTTTGTCAAGTCTTATGGTCTCTAATACATTTCTCTTGTAACAAACAAATCCAGCAGTAGTATCATGTACAGGAATTCCTGTTATAAAACGAACATATTTAGAAGCAAAATAGGATAATAAAACACGTTTCATAGGCCAATTTACTACGTTTACTCCTTGAGAGTATCTAGAACCGACTGAAACATCTGCTCCATCTTTTTCACAAGCATTGTAAAGTCGAACTAAATCTTTTGGATTATGAGAAAAATCCGCATCCATTTCAATAATGTAATCGTATTTTTTATCAATAGCCCACTTAAAACCATGAATGTATGCAGTTCCTAAACCATTTTTTCCTTTTCTTTTTTCAATAAAAAGGCTTTTAGGATAGCGAGTCATTAAATCTTCAACGATATTTGCAGTTCCGTCAGGAGAATTGTCATCGACCACTAAAACGTGAAACCTCTTTTTTTGTTTAAAAACAGTTTCTATGATAGCTTCGATGTTTTCTTTTTCGTTATAAGTAGGAATAATAACTAAAGTATCAGACATAAAAAGGTGATAGAATGTGGACAAATATACATTTTTTTATTGCTAATTTTGTGTTAATCTTAATTTCAAAATTGAAGTAATGGAGGCTCTTCAACGAGGTGTTTTATCAAATAATTGGATTGTTTTAATTTTTGTGTCTTCGCTTGTGCTATTGTTTTTATTAAAACTTTTTAGTACAGATAAATTAAAAGGGTATGCAACCTCTTTTTTTAATAAAGGCTTTATTGAAATAGAATCAGAAGAAAAACAGCCTATGATTTCTTTCTTCCATTCTGTGTTTACTTTTTTTTCTTTTTTGATGCTATCCATGACTATTTATTTTATCATAAAGAATCTTCAAAATGATAACAATTTTCTTTTTTCAGAATACTTAAGCCTTTCATTAATTGTATTTATATATATGATTTTAAGATTTATCATAGAATCACTATTGATGACACTCTTTGAAGTAAAAGAGCTACTATTACACTTCTTTTTATCGAAAAGAAGTTATTTATATACGGTAAGTATTGGGTTGTTAATTTTAAATCTGTTTTATTTTTATAGCTTTCAAGATAAATTCTTTTTAATATCAGGCTTTATAATCCTTTTTTCTGTGAGATTCCTCTTGATTTTATTTAATAACAAAAACCTGATTATTAAAGAGTTGTTTTATTTTATTTTGTACCTTTGCGCCTTCGAAATAGCGCCGCTATTCGTTTTGTTTAAATTGTTATTTTAAATAGGTAAGAAGTAGATTATGAAAGTGAAAACAATCTTAGTATCGCAACCAGAACCTAAAACGGAAACGTCCCCGTATTCTGAATTGTCTGACAAACAAAAGGTCAAAATAGATTTTAGATCTTTTATCCATGTTGAGGGTGTTGCTTCTAAAGAAGTAAGAAGTCAAAAAATTGATTTATCGAAATTTACGGCTATTGTGCTAACAAGTAGAAATGCTGTAGATCATTTTTTTAGAATAGCTGAAGAAATGCGTTTTAAAGTGCCAGATGCGATGAAATATTTTTGTCAATCTGAAGCAGTTGCGTATTATTTACAGAAATATGTTGTGTATAGAAAGCGTAAAATTTATGTTGGTAACAGAACATTCCCAGAATTAGGAAAGTTAATTAAGAAGCATAAAGACGAAAAGTTTTTATTACCATCTTCTGATAAATTGAAGCCGTTAATTCCAGAAGAATTAGATGCTTTGGGAGTAAACTGGACAAGAGCCATTTTATACAAAACTGTGATTAGTGATTTATCAGATTTAGAAGATGTTTTTTACGATATATTAGTGTTTTTTAGTCCCTCAGGAATCGAATCATTATTTGAGAACTTTCCAGACTTTAAACAAAACAATACTAGAATTGCTGTTTTTGGAAACTCAACAGTCAATGCCGCGACAGAAGCAGGCTTAAAGTGCAATATTACTGCACCTTCGCCAGAAACACCTTCTATGACAATGGCTTTAGAAAAGTACATTAAAGAAGCAAATAAAAAGTAAGATCACTTTTTTATAAAACAAATACGAACCGAGCTTTATGCTCGGTTTTTTTGTTAAGCTAAGCTTGTCGAAGTTTAAGCAAAAAGTGTTGCAAACACCTCATCTATTTTTCCAACAAGAATCAGTTTAATGTCCTTGTCTTTGATGGTTATTTTATTGTATTTAGAGGCCACAAAAGTTTTGTAGCCTAATTTTTTTGCTTCAGAAATTCGTTGGTCTATTTTTGAAACTGGTCTGATTTCTCCTGCTAATCCAATTTCTGCCGCAAAGCATACATTGGGAGAAATTGCAATATCTTGGTTTGATGACAAAATGGAGGCAACAACTGCTAAATCAATCGCTGGATCATCGATACTTATTCCACCGGTAATATTTAAAAAAACATCTTTTGCAGCCAGTTTAAATCCGGCTCTTTTTTCTAAAACAGCCAAGACCATATGCAATCGTTTTAGATTGTAACCCGTTGTGGTTCTTTGTGGTGTTCCATAAACTGCCGTGCTTACCAAAGCTTGAATTTCAATCATTAAAGGGCGAATTCCTTCTAAAGTTGAAGCAATTGCAGTTCCGCTTAAATCGGCATCTTTTTTTGAAATTAGAATTTCAGAGGGATTAGAAACTTCTCTCAATCCATCAGACAACATTTCATAAATACCTAATTCTGCCGTAGAACCAAACCTGTTTTTTTGAGAGCGTAAAATTCTATAAGTGTGATTTCTATCACCTTCAAACTGTAAAACAACATCGACCATGTGTTCCAGAATTTTTGGACCAGCAATTTGCCCCTCTTTGTTTATATGTCCAATTAGTAAAACGGGAGTTTCGGTTTCTTTCGCAAATTTTATAAGTTCTGCAGTTGTTTCTCTAATTTGAGAAATGCTTCCTGGAGAAGCTTCTATAGAGTTTGTATGAAGTGTTTGAATAGAATCTATCACTAAAACATCAGGAGAAACTTCTTCGATATTCTTAAAGATTTGCTGCGTATTTGTTTCCGTTAAAATGAGACAATTAGATGCCTGATTTAGGATTCTTTCTGCTCTCATTTTTATTTGAGATTGACTTTCTTCTCCAGAAACATACAACACTTTATGAGTGATAGATAAAGCAACTTGCAATAACAATGTAGACTTTCCTATACCTGGTTCACCGCCTAATAAAGTAACTGAACCTTTTACAAGACCACCGCCTAATACAGTATCTAATTCTTTATTTTTAGTTGGAATCCTTTCCTCTGGATTTAATTGAATTTCTTCAATTTTAAGTGGTTTTGAAATGGTTTTTATACCGTTAGATTGTTTCCATTCTCTAGCTACTTCTTTTTGAATTACTTCTTCAACAATGGTGTTCCATTCGTTACACGTATTGCATTGTCCCATCCATTTTGCATGTTGGGCCCCGCAATTTTGACAAAAAAATGTAGTTTTAGCTTTCGCCATTTATAAAGGTTTTCACAAAGAAAAGAAAATTACTTTGCTTTATTGTAGATTGGTAAAAGTAAAAATGAAAGTCCACCAAAAACAATAACCATTACCGTTTGGGCAGCCCACATAACACTTCCAAAAGCAGTAGAAGGCTCTTCAGGAACACCAAATAAAGTAAATGCACCAGCAACCGCTAGTGGATATAATCCAACACCACCATTTGTAGCAGCAATACTAAAACCTCCTGCGATAAATCCAACTAGAATTCCGCCAAAAGGAACTTGAAGTCCTTCAATAGCAGGAATAGTTGCCCAAAACATAAGCACATACATTACCCAAATAAATACGGTATGAAAAATAAACGCCCATTTGTTTTTCATTCTAAAAATAGAAGTCACACCTTCAACTAAACTCTTAACGAAGTTTTTAATTTTTAAACCAATTCCTGAGGTTGATTTTCTTAGATAACTATAAAAAAGAAATCCTCCAATTACACTTACACCAAGTAAAATTGAAATCTTTATTGGATCGAAATTTTCTTTTACGAGTTGAAGAATAAAATCAAATTGAATTAATAAGGTAATTCCTATGATTAAGAACATCATCACTAAATCGGCAATTCTTTCTGCGACAATGGTTCCAAAACCTTTTTCAAAAGGAATATTTTCATAGTTTGCCATTACAGTTGCTCTAGAAACTTCACCTGCTCTTGGAATTGCTAAATTGACGAAATATCCAATTAAAACAGCTAAAACACTGTTGGTAAATTTTGGCTTATAACCCATTGGTTCTAGCATAAATTTCCAACGATAAGCTCTAGATAAATGACTTAAAACTCCGAAGAACAAACCTAGGGCAATCCACCAATAATTGGCATTTTTAAAATAATCTAAAAGAGTTTCAGGCGGAATTACGGTAAATAAATACCAAACCAAACAACCTCCAAAGATAAGAGGGAGCGTTATTTTTAAAAATTTCTTGGTTTTACTATTCAAAACTAGGTAAGCGTATTAGTGGCTTCGTTTGGGAAAACAAGAGATGGTTTAAACGTTTTTGCTTCTTCAAAATCCATAAATCCGTAAGTGATCAATATTAATACATCTCCAACAGCAACCCTTCTTGCTGCAGCACCATTTAGAGTGATTTCACCACTTTTTCTTGGCCCAGGAATAACGTAAGTTTCTAAACGTTCACCATTGTCGTTATTAACAACCTGTATACGTTCACCTTCAATAATATTTGCAGCATCCATTAGATCTTCATCAATGGTAATGCTTCCTATATAATTTAAATCGGCACCTGTTACTTTAACACGGTGGATTTTAGATTTAACTACTTGAACTAACATGCTGCAAAAGTACTACTTTTTTAAAATTTAGAATTATATAATTAGCCAAAAAGAAGTTAAGTATTTATGGAGATATTATCAATTAATCGAACAGTGTTTGCATACACTGCAATAAATGCACGATACTGACTATTGGGAGAAAGCACGGAAACAGTTTTTAGTGTTTCAATATCGGCGATTGTAAAATACTCTAAATCAAAAAGAGGATGATTTTTAAATTCAGCAGAAACCCATTGTTCTATATCGGATATAGTTTCTGACGAAGATTTTTCTACAACTTTATTGAGAACTTTATAGATAATAGAAGCAGCTTTTTTTTCTTTTTCTGACAAACGTTTGTTTCGAGAACTCATAGCTAAACCACTCTCTTCTCTATAAATAGGACAGCCAATAACCGAAACATTTAGTTTGGATTTTTTAACCATTCTACGCACTATTTGTAATTGTTGAAAATCTTTTTCTCCAAAATAAGCATTTGTTGGTGCAATAATTTCAAATAATGTTTTTACGATAGTTCCAACACCGTTAAAATGACCTGTTCTAAACTTTCCTTCCATTTCGTTTTCTAATCCATCAAAGTCAAAATGAATAGAAACAATATTATCATGATAAATTTCTTCAATTGAAGGAACAAAAACAATATCACACGCTGCTTTTTCTAATAAATCTAAATCAGGTTCAAGAGTTTTAGGATAATTATCTAAATCTTCCTTTTTATCAAATTGAGTTGGGTTTACAAAAATACTAGCTACCGTGAAGTGATTATTTTCTTTGGATTGCTTTATTAAAGATAGATGTCCCTGGTGAAGAGCTCCCATGGTAGGCACAAAACCTATTTTATCATTTTCAGACCTAATTTCTTTAAAATATGTTTTGAGTTCCGCCCTGGTTTTAAAAACCTTCATAATGCAATGGTGTATATGACCGCAAACTTAGCATTTTAACATGAATTTTGCATAAAAATTCGTACTTTTGCAAACTTATACAAAGGCTTAAATTTAATGAAAGATAAGAGAATATTGTATGTTTCTTCTGAGGTTGTACCTTATTTACCAGAAACAGAGATAGCATCTACTGCATTTAATGTAGCGAAGAAAGCGCATTCTAAAGGGGTTCAAACAAGAATATTTATGCCACGTTTTGGCGTGATTAATGAAAGGAGACATCAGCTTCACGAGGTAATTCGTTTATCTGGTATGAATTTGATTATCAATGATATGGACATGCCTTTAATTATAAAAGTAGCTTCTATTCCTAAGGAAAGAATGCAGGTTTATTTTATTGATAATGATGAATATTTCAAAAGGAAAGCAATTTTTTCTGATGAAGATGATGCGTTGTTTTCTGATAATGATGAGCGAGCAATCTTCTTTGCAAAGGGTGTTGTAGAAACTGTAAAAAAATTAAATTGGGCGCCAGATATTATTCACGTTCACGGTTGGATGGCTTCTTTATTGCCACTTTATTTGAAAGAATACTACAGTGAAGAGCCGTTATTTTCTGAAAGTAAAATCATAACATCTGTTTACAACAAAGATTTTGAAGGAACTCTTAACAAAGATTTGGTTGAAAAAATCAAATTTGATAAAATTTCAGATGACAAAACAAGCATACTAGAAGAACCAAACTACATAAATATATTAAAAAGTGCTGTGTCTAATTCAGATGCTATTGTTCACGGAAGTCAAGAAATTCCTAAAGAATTAGAAGATGAAATTAATAAAACAGATGTACCAAAACTGTCATATCAGCAAGAAGATTCTTATGAAGAATATTTAAATTTTTACAAAGAACTTATCTCTGAAGAGTAAATTTAAAAGTAGTTATGTTAAAAAAATATATAAGAGCAACATCCATTGTTGCAGTTACAGCAATATTTATTGGATTAGTAGTTTCATGTGAAGAGGATTTTACTGATATTGGAACTACCATTGTTAGTAATGGAGAATTTACTTCAAATGATACAATTATCAATATTGAAGTTATGGCAAAAGACATTTCTAATGTACGAGCTGATGGATTACAGATTGGAGGAGTTTTAGGTCAATATTTATTAGGGGTTTATAATAACGACAACTATAAAAAAATTGAAGCATCAATCATTTCTCAGTTAAGTATTCCTGCAGATTTAACTCAAGTAGATGAAGAGTATGGCTCTGACACAATAGTTGTAACAACAATAGACACAGTCTTGTTAAGGTTGCCATATAATGCTACATTAATAGGCTCTGATGCAATTGGGCCAGATTTTCAATTAGATTCAATCATTGGAAATCAAACGCAGCCATTTACGTTAAACGTTTTTCGATTAACTACCTATTTAAGCACACTTGATCCAACAAATCCGTCTATACAAAATACTTTCCTGTCTGATGAGACTTATAATGTCTCTTCTGAAAAATTAAACTTTTTTGAAGACACACAATTCATACCTAATAAAAGAGATACCGCTCGTTTTGTACTTAGAAGGTTAAGTTCAGGATTAATATATGATACAGATACAATTCAGTATGCAAACTCAAATCCGTTTATTAGTATTCCTCTTAAGAAAGATTTAATAAAAAACATGCTTTTTGATCAATACGAAACTTCTAATTTTTCTACTCAAGATGCATTTAATGAATATTTTAGAGGAATAAAAATTCAAGCTGAAGGAGATGATGGTTCATTAATGTCATTAAGCTTTAATAATAATTCTTTACAGCCTTCAGTAGACATATATTATACAAATACAGTATTACGAGCAGGAGGAACCATCGTCATTGATACTATAAAAAAGACAGATACTTTCTTACTTTCAGGATTAAGAAACAGTGAATATAAAATGACACCTGGTCAATCGCCAGCATTTAATAAAGTGCCAATTCAAGGCGCAGCTGGTTCTATGGCTCAATTAAAAATTCTTGGAGACGATCTTAATGGAAATCTTATTCCTGATGGATTAGAAGAGTTAAGAACTAAAAACTGGCTCATAAATGATGCAACCATAACTTTATATGTAGATCAAGACATAGTAGGTTCAGACACCATAGCAACCCCTTTCAATCTATTTATTTTTAGAGATGGTGTAACAGCAAGTGCAGAACCAGCGCCAAGACAAATATTAGATTTTGTAACAGAAGGAGTAGATGAAGTAGGCGGAGTTTTAGATTTAGATGATTCTAAGAGACCAGACAGTTATTCTTTTAAAATAACAGATTATATTTCAGAATTATTGGCAGGAAATGTGACTGATATACCTCAACTAGGAGTCAGAGTTTTAAATCCTACTGACTTACCAGTCTCTCTTGTTGATTCTATTGTCAGAAATTATAACTGGAGTCCAAAAGCTGTAATGCTATTAAATAACGATCCGATTAATGGAGCTAGAAGAGCGCAGTTAAAAATATCTTATACGCTTAAAACAGAAGACAATTAACCAAAAATAAATTATATATGTGTGGAATAACCGGATATATTGGTACAAGAAAAGCTTACCCAATAGTAATTAATGGATTAAGAAGGTTAGAATACAGGGGTTATGATAGTGCTGGAGTGATGGTTTTTGACGGATCTAAAATGAATCTGATAAAAACCAAAGGAAAGGTTTCAGATTTAGAATTAATTGCCAATAAAGATCCTCAAAAAAAAGAAGGAAACATTGCAATAGGTCATACAAGATGGGCAACTCATGGAGTTCCTAATGATGTTAACTCACATCCACATTTTTCTCAATCAGGAGATTTAGTAATCGTACACAATGGAATTATAGAAAACTACGATACCATTAAAAAAGAACTAATTTCTAGAGGATATAAGTTTCATAGTGATACAGATACTGAGGTTTTAGTAAACCTTATCGAAGAGGTTAAAAAACAGAACAATTGCAAATTAGGAAAAGCTGTTCAGTTAGCACTAAATCAAGTAACTGGCGCTTATGCAATTGCTGTTTTTGATAGAACAAAACCAAATGAAATTATAGTAGCAAGGCTAGGAAGTCCAATTGCTATAGGAGTTGGAAAAAACAATGAAGAGTTTTTTATAGCTTCAGATGCTTCACCTTTTATTGAGTTTACCAAAGATGCTATTTATTTAGAAGATGAAGAAATGGCGATTATTAAATTAGGAAGAGATATTAGAGTTAGAAAAATACATGACGATACTATTGTAAACGCTTCCACTCAAGAACTTCAATTAAGTCTAGAACAAATTGAAAAAGGAGGGTACGATCATTTTATGATCAAAGAAATACACGAACAACCTAAAGCCATCACAGACACCTACAGAGGAAGAATGCTGGCAGACCAAGGCATTATTAGAATGGCTGGTGTTGATGATAATATTGAAAAGTTTTTAAATGCTGAACGAATTATTATTGTAGCATGTGGGACATCATGGCATGCTGGTTTGGTAGGAGAATATCTTTTAGAAGATATGGCTAGAATTCCTGTTGAAGTTGAATACGCTTCAGAATTTAGATACAGAAACCCAATAATTACTCCTAAAGATATCGTAATTGCTATTTCTCAATCTGGAGAAACAGCGGATACATTAGCTGCCATAAAATTAGCAAAATCTAAAGGAGCTTTTGTGTTTGGAATTTGTAATGTAGTAGGGTCTTCTATTGCAAGAGAAACGATGGCGGGAGCTTATACTCATGCAGGTCCAGAAATCGGTGTAGCTTCAACAAAAGCATTTACAACACAAATTACAGTCTTAACTTTAATCTCTTTAAAGCTAGCGAAAGCGAAAGGAACACTTTCAAATTCAGCATTTCATATGTATTTGCAAAAAATGCAATTGATTCCTGCTAAAGTTGAAAAACTGTTACAAATAGACGAGAAGGTCAAAGAAATAGCCAAAGTATATAAAGACGCAAAAAACTGTCTCTATTTAGGAAGAGGATTTAATTTCCCGGTAGCTTTAGAAGGAGCCCTAAAATTAAAAGAAATCTCTTATATCCATGCAGAAGGATATCCAGCAGCAGAAATGAAGCACGGCCCTATTGCTTTAATTGATGAAAATATGCCAATTTTTGTCATAGCAACAAATAAAGGTCATTACGAAAAAGTTGTCAGCAACATTCAAGAAATTAAATCTAGAAGTGGGAAGATTATTGCCATTGTTACAGAAGGAGATGTAACGGTAAAAGAAATTGCAGATCATGTAATTGAAATTCCAGAAACAGAAGAAGCTTTGACACCTTTGTTAACGACTATTCCTTTTCAATTACTATCATATCACATCGCTGTTATGTTAGGAAAGAATGTAGATCAGCCTAGAAACTTAGCCAAGTCGGTAACCGTAGAATAATAAAAAAGCCAGCTAATCGCTGGCTTTTTTTATAATACTTCAAAAGTAATTGGCAAACTATACCTAACTCCAACTGGAGTGCCTCTTTGTCTTCCGGGCTTCATTGCAGGAAGTCGTTCAATAATTGAAATGACATCTTTTTTAATTCTAGGATGAGGTGCTCTCGCCTTTACATCGGTAACACATCCTGTTTTATCAATTTTAAACATAACAATAATTCTCTTTTTCCCTATTGATAAACCCAATTCTTTAGCAAGATCACCGTTAAATTCTTTTACAAAAAATTTCTTTATTTTTTGTGTGAAACATTTTTTAAGCTCTTCTTTATTCCCTGTACAACCCGGAAAAATAGGAGCGTCTTCTATAACTAAGAAAGGTACGTCTTCTTCAATATCTTCCTCTTCTATTGCTTCATAAATGGCATTTGGATCAATTTTGGTGACTACAGCCTCAGTTTCATCGGTTTCTGTAGCATCAATAATCGTTTCTTCAATGTCTAAATCATCTTTAATCACCTCAATTTTTTCTGGAATAGGAGGTGGAGGAGTGTTTTTTGGAATTGGAATTTCTTGTCTCTCGATGATTGGGATATCTTCTTTATCTTCATCAACCATTGTTACATTACCCAATGTATCTCTTAATGAGTCATCGTAAGATTTAACTTCTAGAAGTAGATGAACAATAAACAATGCTAACACTAAACCGATAAGGGCAAAGATTTTACTATAATTTTCTAAACGTGCTTTGGGATTCTTTTTTATCTGCATAACTTTAGATTTTAGAATTAAAATCCGACGAAATATTTGTCGTGATAGATTACAAACAAGAATTTTTTATTCTTGCTAAATAATCATGATAAAGTTATTGATGAAAATTGTATAAAAAACTGATATTTATCAGTTTAGGAATTAAATTTTATCATGTATTTTGACATGATTTCCATCATTCCAAAGCGTAAGAATATCGGTTGCCACACTAGCGCCACTTCCAGCAGCAATTGCAAATTGACTTCTACAACCGGCTAAGGTTCCACAGACATACAGCCCTTTTTTGATGAAATGATTTTCGTTTTTTAATTGAATTCTGTCTTTGTTTGAGTTGGCTTTTTCATGTGGTATCACATACTCTTCTAACCCTTGTATAGTAAATGGTTTTGAATAGTTTAAAGCAAGAACAACAACGGTAGATTTATATTCATTCTTATTGGTAAGTACATGATAAACACCTTGATGATCCACAATAGAAATTACTTTTTCTTTTTCTATTTGCGCAACACTCGAATAGCTATCTGTTAGTTGCTTTTTTCCGCTTTCTAATATTTCACTTCCTAATGTTCCGGAAGGCAAACCCAAAACATTATTAAATAAAGCATTTTGTAGGTGAGAAGCTCTTTGATGTAAAATAATTCCTACTTTTTTGTCTTTAGCAAAGGGCTTATTTAAACCAGAACCTAGCACTAATGAACATTGCATTCCAGAGACACCACCACCAATTATTAAAACATCAAAAATCATTAAAAAAGTGCTTTTATGTTTGCTGTAAATAATTTTACAGCAATCGCTAGTAAAACTACACCAAATATTTTACGAATAATTTTTATGCCGTTTGCACCTATCAATCGTTCTATTTTGGAAGATGTTTTTAAGACAATATATATAAGAATGACATTGAGTACTACAGCTATAATAATATTTTGAATATGAAACTCTGCACGTAAAGAAAGTAAGGTTGTTAAACTTCCGGGACCCGCAATTAAAGGAAAAGCAAGTGGAAATACAGTAGCGGTAATCCCTCCTTCATCATCGTCTTTATATAAAGTAATCCCAAGAATCATTTCTAATGCGATAAAGAAAAGGATAAAAGCACCTGCTACTGCAAAAGAATTTACATCGATACCTATAAGTGATAGCAAACTTTGACCCAAGAATAGAAAAACAATCATAATAAAACCCGCAATTAAAGATGCTTTTTCAGATTGAATATGACCCACTTTTTTTCTTAAATCAATAATAATAGGAATATTTCCAACGATGTCTATTACCGCAAATAGTACCATAAATGCCGTAAAAATTTCTTTAAGATTTAACTCCATATTTTTAAAAATTTCTGCGCGCAAAAATAGTCAACTTCTGTTATCAAATGGTGTAAAAAAAGAAAAAAAATACTGTATTTTTATTGCATGTTTCAATTAGGAAAAACCATCGTATCAGAAGACCTTATAGAGAAAGATTTTGTCTGTAATCTTTCTCAATGTAAAGGCGAATGTTGTGTCTCTGGAGAAGCCGGAGCGCCTTTAGAAAAAGAAGAAGTACTTATTTTAAAAGAAATCTATCCAAAAGTAAAACATCTGTTAAGAGAGGAAGGAATTTCAGCAATTGAAGTACAAGGAACTTCTATTGTGAGTGATTTTGGAGAGTTAGAAACACCCTTAGTAAATGACTCTGAATGCGCATATCTTATTTTTGATGAAAAAAACATTGCAAAATGTGGTATTGAAGAAGCTTACAATCAAAATATAATAGATTGGAAAAAACCGATTTCTTGTCATTTATACCCCGTTAGAGTAAAAGATTACAGTGAATTTGCTGCGGTAAATTATCACAAATGGGATATCTGCGATGATGCTTGCTCTCTAGGGAAAGAATTAAAAGTACCCGTATATAAGTTTGTAAAAGAAGCTTTAATTAGAAAGTTTGGAGAAGGTTGGTATACAGAATTAGAAAAAGTAGCAAAAGAGTATTGATTAAAAATCAAATTAGTATATAAATAGTATCTTTAAAGTCTAAAATAAAAAAAATGAAAAAATTATTCACACTTGTATTCGCTATGATTTTGATTTCCTCTTGTGAAGACAATGCAGCTGTTGAAATTACAGCAAGCACTTCTATTAATGAATCGATAACCGTTGAGGTTCCACAAACAAATGGAGCAGCAGTAGCTTATGATGAAACAGTAACACAAGATTTAACTCAAATAGTATCTAATTTTAATGATATCACTGATATCAATATAGATGCTTTAAGTTATCAATTTAAAAATGTAACAGGGAATACGAATGCGATTATAGAATCAGCAACAATAGTAATTAATGGAAATACAATTGCAACAATTTCTAATGTAAATATTGCTTTAGAAGCTACAAATTCAACGGTGTTTTCAATTACAAATACGGCTGTTTTGGATCAATTAGAAACCTTGTTTTTAACTAACAGCTCCGTTACTATTCAATTTTCAGGAATGGCAATAAGTGATGCTTCTGCTGTAAGTTTTGAAATAGAAGTTTCAATGGATTTGACAGCAACTTTATAAAAAAAACAAATAATCACACAAAAAACCCAGTGATCTAATCACTGGGTTTTTTGTATTTAAAAAGGTACTGTTATTTATAACTTTAACGTTCGTTGCGTTTAAACGTTTTTCACTTTCTGTTAATTCAAGCGCTACCTCATCACCTTCTTTTATTTCGTCAATTAATTCTGAGATATGTACTAAATACTTTTTATTTGAACCCTCTTCTGTAATAAATCAAACCCTTTTAGATTCATGGAGGAATTTTACTGTTCTTTTTTACTCGTAATATTTTTTTAATTAAAAACAGTCATTTTAAAAAATCTTAAAAGATTAGGCAAAAAAATAGAGACATTTTACAACGAAAAAATTATTTAATTTTTTTTTATAAAACCGTTTTTAAGAATGTCAATGAGAATAGGGCTTAACAAAAAATTAACATTATAACTTAATGTAAATCAGTTTTTTATAAAAAAAATCAAGAAATCAATTTTTGTTAACATAATTCTATTTTGTTAAAAACTTAGCGGGTTTTGTGAATAAGTAGAGCTTTGTATTTGTTCCTTTTTTTTGAATCTTTGTTAGCATCGATTTAAAGTCGATTTTATTCATAATCAAGAAAATTTATATATAAAATGTCCGCAATAGAACCAATTTTACAGCCAAATGATAACAGATTTGTAATATTTCCAATCCAACATGATGATTTATGGGATTGGTATAAAAAACAACAAGCTTGTTTTTGGACAGCTGAAGAAATTGATTTATCAGAAGATATCTTAGATTGGAACACTAAATTATCAGAAGAAGAACGTTACTTCATCAAACATATTTTAGCTTTTTTTGCAGCTTCTGACGGAATTGTAAATGAGAATTTAGCAGAGAATTTTGTAAATGAAGTTCAATATTCTGAAGCAAAATTTTTCTATGGTTTCCAAATAATGATGGAAAACATTCACTCAGAAACCTATTCTTTATTGATAGATACCTATGTGAAAGATGATGTAGAAAAAAACAAATTATTTAATGCGATAGAAAACTTTCCAGCGATTAAAAAGAAAGCTGATTGGGCTTTAAAATGGATCGAATCAGATTCTTTTGCAGAAAGATTGATCGCATTTGCTGCAGTAGAAGGAATTTTCTTTTCAGGAGCTTTTTGTTCTATTTTCTGGTTAAAGAAAAGAGGATTGCTACCTGGACTTACGTTTTCTAATGAATTAATTTCAAGAGATGAGGGAATGCATTGTGATTTTGCTGTACATGTACACAACAATCATATGATCAACAAAGTTCCAAAAGAACGTATTAGAGAAATCATTATAGATGCGTTAAATATTGAAAGAGAGTTTGTGACAGAATCGTTACCGGTAAGTTTAATTGGGATGAATGCGAAACTGATGACTCAATATCTTGAGTTTGTAACTGATAGATTGTTGGGGGAATTCAATTGTGAAAATGAATACAACTCAACAAACCCATTCGATTTTATGGAAATGATTTCTCTTGAAGGAAAAACTAATTTCTTCGAAAAAAGAGTATCAGAGTATCAAAAAGCCGGAGTAAAATCTGGAGGAACTGGAAGCATTAGTTTTGATGCAGATTTTTAGAAAGCTATTCTAAAAATAATACCTGGCTTTGAACAGGGTAAAAACCAAAGAAAACAAAGAAACCGCTTTTGCGGTTGGCAACTAATAATAAAACCATTAACAGCATGTATGTAGTAAAAAGAGACGGCAAAAAAGAGCCAGTGATGTTCGACAAAATCACGGCGAGAGTAAAAAAGATGTGTTATGGACTCAACAAAATTGTTGATCCAGTAAAAGTAGCAATGCGTGTAATCGAAGGATTATACGATGGTGTTACCACATCAGAATTAGATAGTTTAGCGGCAGAAGTTGCCGCAACGATGACTACTGCTCATCCAGATTACGCAAAGTTAGCTGCAAGAATCGCCGTGTCTAACCTACATAAAAACACCAAAAAATCTTTTTCAGAAACTATGGTGGATTTATATGAATATGTAAATCCAAGAACTGGTAAAAAAGCACCATTATTATCTGATGAAGTTTATAATATTATTGCAGATAATGCAGAGAAATTAGATTCTACTATTATTTACAGTAGAGATTTCAATTATGATTTCTTCGGATTTAAAACATTAGAACGTTCATATTTATTGAAATTAAATGGAAACATCGTAGAAAGACCACAACACATGCTAATGCGTGTTTCTATTGGAATCCATTTAAATGATATTGATGAAGCTATTGCTACTTATGAATTAATGAGTAAGAAGTTCTTTACACATGCTACACCTACTTTATTTAATGCTGGTACGCCAAAACCACAAATGTCTTCATGTTTTTTATTACAAATGCAAGACGATAGTATAGATGGAATCTATGACACCTTAAAACAAACTGCTAAAATTTCACAATCAGCAGGAGGAATTGGATTGTCTATTCATAACGTACGTGCTACAGGATCTTATATTAGAGGAACTAACGGTACTTCTAACGGAATTGTGCCAATGCTAAAGGTATTTAACGATACAGCTCGTTACGTAGATCAAGGAGGAGGAAAACGTAAAGGATCTTTTGCAATGTACATAGAACCTTGGCATGCAGATATTTTTGAATTCTTAGATTTAAAAAAGAATCACGGAAAAGAAGAAATGAGAGCACGTGATTTGTTTTACGCAATGTGGATGCCAGATTTATTCATGAAAAGAGTTCAGGAAGATGGAAACTGGACATTAATGTGTCCAAACGAATGCCCGCATTTATTTGATACCTATGGAGATGAGTTTGAAAAACTATATGAAGGTTACGAAAAAGTAGGAAAAGGAAGAAAAACAATTAGAGCAAGAGAGCTTTGGGAGAAAATTTTAGAATCTCAAATAGAGACAGGAACTCCATATATGCTCTATAAAGATGCGGTAAACCGTAAATCAAATCACAAGAATTTAGGAACTATTCGTTCTTCTAACTTGTGTACAGAGATTATGGAGTATACAGCAAATGACGAAGTTGCCGTTTGTAACTTAGCTTCTATTGCATTGCCAATGTTTATTAGTGAAAATGAAAAAGGTGAAAAGTATTTCAATCACAAAAAGTTATATGATGTCACTAAAAAAGTGATTAGAAACTTAGACACTGTAATTGATAGAAATTACTATCCAGTAAAAGAAGCAGAAAACTCTAATTTCCGTCACAGACCTGTTGGTTTAGGAGTGCAAGGATTAGCAGATGCTTTTATTATGCTACGTTTACCGTTTACTTCTGATACTGCCAAAAAACTAAATCAAGATATTTTTGAAACACTTTATTTTGCATCGGTACAATCTTCTATGGAGATAGCTAAAGCAAAAGAACCATATTCTACATTTAAAGGTTCTCCAATGTCAGAAGGAGAGATGCAATTTAACATGTGGGGAATTAATGACGAAGATTTAAGCGGAAACTGGGATTGGAAAAAATTACGTAAAAATGTCATCAAACACGGAGTTAGAAACTCTTTATTAGTGGCACCAATGCCAACTGCTTCTACTTCTCAAATCCTTGGAAACAATGAAGCATTTGAGCCATACACTTCTAACATCTATACAAGACGTGTATTATCAGGAGAGTTTATTGTGGTAAACAAACACTTATTAGAAGATTTAGTAGAGATGGATTTATGGGATAACGATATGAAAGAAGAGATCATGCGTGCAAACGGATCAATTCAACATATTGATAAAATTCCACAAGATTTAAAAGAATTATACAAGACTGTTTGGGAAATGAGTATGAAAGATATCATTGATATGGCTCGCCATAGAGGATACTTTATCGATCAATCTCAATCGTTGAATCTATTTATGCAAGATGCAGATTTTGCAAAATTAACATCAATGCATTTCTACGGATGGAAATCTGGATTAAAAACCGGAATGTATTATCTAAGAACCAAATCGGCAGTAAATGCGATTCAGTTTACACTTTCAAAAGAAAAGAAAGAAGTAACAAAAGAAGAAGAAGCACCAGCAACCATCTCTACTGATGGACCAATGTCTGCAGCAGAATTTAAAGCAATGGTAGATGCCTCTAAGAATGGAGCACCAGATGACGATTGCTTAATGTGTGGATCTTAGAAATTGTTTAATTAATATAAGTTTAAAAAAGAATCTCAATATATTTGGGATTCTTTTTTGATTTATGGAGGTTTTACAAGAATCAAAAACTAAAAAATATATTACCTATGATGAACTGGGAACAATTACTTTCTTTAAAACGATTTGGAGATAAACAAAAACGTCCAAGAGCAAAACAAGATGAAACTCGCTTAGGTTTTGAAGTAGATTTTGATAGAATTATTTTTTCAGAAGCGTTTAGAAGTTTGCAAGACAAAACGCAGGTCATCCCATTATCGGAAACCGATTTTGTTCATACCAGACTTACCCACAGTTTAGAAGTTTCTGTAGTAGGAAGAACTCTTGGAAGAAGAGTTGGTAAAGTCTTGTTAGAAAGACATCCAAACTTACAAGAATTAGGATATACATTTAATGATTTTGGAGCCATAGTAGCTGCAGCATCTGTAATGCATGATATTGGAAATCCGCCTTTTGGACATTCTGGAGAAAAAGCAATTGGAGAATATTTTAAATCAGGTAACGGAGCTCAATATAAAGAAGAGTTAACTGCAAAAGAATACCAAGATTTAATCGATTTTGAAGGAAACGCCAACGGATTAAAAATTCTAACAGAGAGTAGAGATGGGATTAATGGAGGCTTACGCCTCTCTTACGCAACCTTAGGGGCTTTTATGAAGTATCCAAAGGAATCGCTGCCAAAAAAACCAACGACTCATATAGCTGATAAAAAGTATGGATTCTTTCAATCAGAAAAAGAAGCGTTTTTAGACATTGTAGAAGATTTAGGATTGCTCAATAAATCGCAAACAAAAGATATCAGTTATCATAGACATCCATTAACCTTTTTGGTAGAAGCGGCAGATGATATCTGTTATACGATTATTGATTTTGAAGACGGAATTAATTTAGGCTTAATAGAAGAAGAATTTGCGCTAGAATACTTAATCAAATTGGTAAAAAACTCTATTGATACTGCTAAATATCATTCTTTAAAATTTAAAAAAGACAGAATTAGTTATTTACGTGCTTTGGCTATAAATACACTTATAAATGAAGCAGTAGAAATATTTTTAGCCAACGAAACTGAAATTTTAAAAGGAACATTTGAAAATTCTTTACTAGATAAGTGTAATTATGAAGCACAGATTAACGACATACTAAAAATTAGTGTTTCAAAAATATACATGAGTCAAGAAGTTGTAGAGAAAGAAATCGCAGGATATAAAATTATAGCCGATTTATTAGACATTTTTGTAACTGCACTAAACAATCATCAAACAGGAAAGGCAACCAACTATGATAAACTCTTACTTAATTTACTTCCAAAAGAGTTTATGATTGAGACAAGTTCTACCTACGAAAGAATTATGTCTATTTGTACGTATGTATCAAGAATGTCAGATAGTTATGCGATCAGAATTCATAAAAAAATACAAGGAAGTATTATTTAGGGAGTGTAAAAATTCTTAAATTCGTAAAAAATTAAAACCTCTAAAATGAAGAAAAAATTATTAGTAGCATGTTTAATTATTGGAATATCAGCAGTAGTTTTCTATCAAAATGATAAAATTAAAACAACAAATAAAAGCAAACAGCTAGCCGCTTTTTTAGCGGAGCATCCATATTCAAAAAGAGAATTATTAACTAAAGAGCAGTTAAAAGAAATTCCAAAACAAGACAGACCAGATTTAGCTTTTGAACAAGATTTTTTAAGGACATTGGATCCAGCTACAGGAGATGTACCAAGAGAAAGATTGTTTGATGCTATGAGAACATTTAATCAATTGTCTAGAGATACAGAAACAGTAGATTTTAACTGGGAGTCAAGAGGGCCTTTAGATGTTTCTGGTAGAACAAGAGGCGTTTTCTTTGATCCAAATGATACAGAAAACAAAAAAGTTTTTGCTGGTGGAGTAAGTGGAGGAATTTGGATGAACACAGATATCACAGACGAAAATATTTCTTGGGTACAAGTTGAAGCAGGATTACCCAATTTTGCTATTTCAGCGATGGATTTTGATCCAGTAGTAACGACAAATTTTTATGCAGGAACTGGAGAAGGTTGGGGGAATATTGATGCAGTAAGAGGCGCTGGAATTTATAAATCTTCAGATGGAGGCGCAAGTTGGTCAATACTAAGTTCTTCAATTTCGTTTCAATATGTATATGATTTAGTAGTTAGAGATGAAGGCGGAAGTCAAGGTGTTATCTATGCAGCAGCAAGAATAGAAAACAATACAGATACATTTAGATCAGATGATGGAGGTGTTACGTGGACAACAGTTACCACATTACCTCACAGAGATCTCGAAATTGGACCGGACAATACTATTTGGGCAGGAGGAGCTAATGGAGATATTTTTAGTTCAACAGATGGTACTACATGGAATGAAGTATACACTTCTTCAAACCGTAGAGTAGAATTAGCAGTTGCTCCTTCTAACTCTGATGTTGTTTATGCTTTAGTTGAAAATGGAAATGCTTTACAAGAAATTGTAAAGACTACTGATGGTGGTACAAATTGGGTAAATGTATCAGAACCTAGAGATGTTAATGATGGTTCTGTACCATCAAGTGATTTTACTAGAGGACAAGCTTGGTATGATTTAATTGCAGTAGTAAACCCAGCGGATGAAAATGAAGTACATGTTGGAGGGGTGAATACATTTAAAACTTCTAATGGAGGAACTACTTGGGAAAAAACTTCTAGTTGGAATAATGGATGGGATAATTCAGTTAGTTTTGTTCATGCTGACATTCATAATATTATTTATAGACCAGGAAACAATGCGATTCTTTATGCAACTGATGGAGGTATTTTTTATGCTCCAGATGCATCACTAATCCCAACCAGTGGACCAAATGCTTACACAACAGGAATATTTCCAAGAAACAGAAATTATAATGTAACTCAGTTTTATTCTGGAGCAATAGATCCTGTTAATACAAATGCTTTTGTGGGAGGTACCCAAGATAATGGAAGCCCTTATTTTAACTCTCCTGGAATCGATGATACACAAGATTTTAGTGGTGGAGACGGAGGTTTTTCTTTTATTGATCAGACAGCAATTAGAACTTCTGGTCTAGATGGTTCATATTATATTGTTTCAAATACAGGGAATTCATATAGATTACTAGACTTTAATGATAATAGAGGTATTTCAATATTGAGTACTTCTGGGGGGAGCTTTATCAATCCAGCAGATTATGATGACGTAAATAATGTATTGTATTCATTTAATAGTGGTTCTAGCATTTCTAAAACAACACTTAATGCAGATAATACAGCACAGGCTTCTGGTACAGGCAATACATTTAATGGAGCTAATGAAACTTTTAATCTTTCGGAATCAGGAGGTGTTACTATTACACACATTAGAGTATCTCCTTATAATGAATCTAATAGAGCAGTATATTTTGGAACAGGATCAGGTCTTCTTATAAAGAGAACAGATGATGGAACAGAAACACTTATTAATAACGGTACAGTAGCAGGTGCAATTTCAAGTGTTGAAGTTGGTGCTTCTGATGATGAATTATTGGTAACCTATTCTAATTTTGGAGTTATGAGTGTAATTTACACTTCTGATGGTGGAACAACTTGGGATGAAAAAGGAGGAAATTTACCAGACATGCCGGTAAGATGGAGTTTGTTCAATCCTTTAGATAGAAATGAAGTGATTCTAGCTACGGAAGCCGGAATTTGGAGAACTTCAGATATTACAGCACCAACACCAACCTGGGGTCCAGTATCTACAGGAATGGGAGCAGTAAGAGTAGATATGTTACAGTATAGAGAAAGTGATAATGTAGTTTTAGCAGCAACTCATGGTAGAGGAATGTTTACTTCTGTTTTTACTGCAGACGTTGCTTCTGTAGATGATGTTCTTTCAGATAAAAAAGTATTTACAGTATATCCAACCATATCGAATGGTGAATTCACAGTATTTGCTAAGAATGAATTAGGAAACTCTCAAATTCTTATTTTTGACATAACAGGAAGGCAAGTTTTCAATTCTAAATTGAATTTTAGTCAAGATCAAAACCAACAACTAACTGTTAATCTCAAATCGGGAACTTATATTGTCAATATAATTGATCAAAATAAAAGAAAATCATCTGAAAAAATTATTATCAGATAGATTTTAAAAAAAGGCTGTCTTTTAAGACAGTCTTTTTTTTGTAAAAAAGTAGAGTTTTAAAAACGATGGATACCATTCAATAAGATTTTGGTACGACAATTGATTTTATTTAAAAACATCTAAAAAGACATGAAACTTAAAGTTATTCTAATAGCCTTTATAACGATTTTTCTGACCAATTGTAAAAGTAGTCAGTTTGATGCTAAACCACCATTTAGCATTAGTAGTGCAACCTATAATGACTGGGTTGGCGGACAAGAAGGTGTTAGTGGAATACGTTTAGTTTTTAATCTAAATTCAAAACAAACGATAAAGTTTCTGAAAGTTTATTTTAATAAAAGAGAAGCGATTTTAGAAGCTAAAGAAAAAGAAGGAAAAACAACTTTAATCGGAAATATCAGTACTTCAACTATAGGAAATAGTAATCTGGTAATGGATGTTGATCCAAAAAAAGAAATAAATAATGAAATACCAGAAACAAACTTTCCTTTTGATTTAAAAGAAAATGAAGCTGTTTTATCGTACTTAGAAAAAGGAGTTACTAAATTTTACAAAGTCAAAAACATTAAAAAAACAAACACAGGTTATTATCAATAGTTCAACAAAAGTTGTTGTATTGAACTTGAATCAATCCCATTGATTTTTTGAAGCTCTTCGATAGTTCCATGTTCTATAAAATTATCATTGATTCCAATAATTTTGATAGTGTTTTTATAATTATGACTGGCAGCAAATTCTAGAATAGCAGTACCAAAACCACCTTTTTGAACACCATCTTCGATAGTGATAATCTTTTCAAAATCATTAAAAATTTGATGAAGTAATTTCTCATCTAAAGGTTTTGCAAATCGCAAATCAAAATGTGCAATTTCAGGAAGCTCTTTAATCGCTTCCGTAACATTTTTTGCAATGGTTCCTAAAGACAATACAGCGATATTCTTCCCTTGTTGCAAACAAACTCCCGTTCCTATTTCAATTGGTTCAAACGGTTTTTTCCAATCAATTAAAACACCCCTTCCTCTCGGGTAACGAATAGCGATTGGGTTTTGTAATCCTAATTGAGCAGTATATAAAATATTTCGTAATTCAATTTCATTTCTTGGGGCACAAACAATCATATTTGGAATTGCTCTCATAAAGGCAATATCAAAAACACCGTGATGTGTTGCGCCGTCTTCACCAACCAACCCTGCTCTATCTAAACAAAAAACAACAGGAAGGTTTTGTAAAGCAACATCATGTATTACTTGATCGTAAGCTCTTTGCATAAAAGTAGAATAGATATTACAAAAAGGAATCATTCTTTGTGTCGCCATTCCAGCAGCTAAAGTCACTGCGTGTTGTTCTGCAATTCCTACATCAAAAGTTCTTTCAGGAAATTCTTCCATCATCATTTTTAACGAACTCCCAGTAATCATTGCTGGGGTAATACCAATAATTTTATTATTATTTCTAGCCAATTCTACAATTGTTTCGCCAAAAACATCTTGATATTTTGGAGGAAGTATTTCATTGCTTTTAGGAGCTAATTCTCCTGTTTTAGCATCAAATTTACCAGGCGCATGATATTTTACTTGATCTTTTTCTGCTAGATATAATCCTTTTCCTTTGGTGGTAATGATATGTAAGAATTTTGGGCCTTTTTTATTCTTGAGACGATTTAATTCTTTGACTAATCTTTCCAGATCATGTCCGTCAATAGGTCCTGAATAATCAAAATTTAAAGCACGGATAATATTATTTTTTGCTAGTGATTTATCCGTCTTTACTTTCGTTAGATATTCTTTTAAAGCACCTACAGAAGGATCAATTCCAATAGCGTTGTCGTTTAAGATGATTAATAAATTAGCATCACTAACCCCAGCATGATTTAAGGCTTCAAAAGCCATTCCGCTAGCAATAGAAGCATCTCCAATAACAGCAATATGATGTTTTTCTTTTTCTTCTTTTAAAGAAGAAGCGATGGCCATTCCTAAGGTAGCCGAGATTGAGGTAGAAGAATGCCCAACGCCAAAAGCATCGTATTTGCTTTCATCAATTTTAGGAAATCCTGAGATACCATTAAGTTGTCTATTGGTATGAAAAATAGCCTTTCTACCTGTTAAAATTTTATGCCCGTATGCCTGATGACCAACATCCCAGACTAACAAATCATTTGGGGTATCAAATAAATAATGCAAAGCAATAGTAAGTTCTACAACCCCCAAACTAGCACCTAAATGACCTTGTTTGGTTGCGACAACATCAATAATAAATTCGCGTAACTCCTTTGCCAATTTTGGCAATTGATCTGTAGCTAATTTTCTAAGATCTGATGGATATTCTATGTTATTGAGTAAGGATTTCATGATTCAACAAAAATACGATTTTACAACTCAAAAGATATTTGTAATATTGAATAAATATTTTCTGAAATGATTCAACCTTTTGACGACACCTACTTTATGAAAAAAGCTTTGGAAGAAGCTGAAATGGCTTTTGATAAAGGAGAGGTTCCTGTGGGTGCTGTAATTGTTATGAAGGATAGAATTATTGCAAGAGCGCATAATTTAACAGAAACCTTAAATGATGTAACAGCACATGCAGAAATGCAAGCGTTTACAGCAGCAGCTGATTTTCTTGGTGGAAAGTACCTGAAAGAATGCACACTCTATGTTACCTTAGAGCCCTGTCAAATGTGTGCAGGAGCTAGTTATTGGACTCAAATTGGTAAAATTGTTTACGGAGCATCAGAACCACAAAGAGGTTTTAAAAATCTAAATACAACATTACATCCTAAAACGAAAGTGGTCAAAGGAATTTTACAAAATGAATGCAGTCAATTGATGAAACGTTTTTTTGTTGAAAAAAGGAACTTGAATTAAATCTCTACTTCTTATTTAGCCAAGCATTTCTTGTTTTCATCATATATTCTGTTAGCTCAGCACCCTTACTTTCATAAGTTTTGATAGTATATTTAGGGTCTTTTCCCAAGCTAACTTTTACGATTTTTTCATTTCCAAAACGATTGATCACTAAAATCATTTGATCAGTTCGCGTCAATTTTTCTTGAAGAGAATCAAATGTGATTTTTTCATTAAGTTTTTTTCCATTAACAGCTATAATTTTATCACCTGAATCTAAACCTGCTTTATAAGCAGGGCTATTCATAGTAGGTTCGCCATCTATAACTCCATCAGTAACTTTTGCTCCAAAAAAAGATGTTTTATTAACTCGACTTAAATTGAGACCTACATCAGCCAATAAATCGAAATATTTTGGCATTTTACTATCATAGATATAGTTGTTAAAGAAATTATCTGCGAATTCTTTTCCAGCATATTCGTTTAATGATTCGTGCAAATTAGCAAGGGTATAAGGAATTTCATTCTTCCCATACTTCTTCCAAACCAACTTCATATAATCATCTAAGTTCAATTGTTGATAGTTATTTCGTAATGAAAGATCTAAAGCTAAACCTAACACACTTCCATAAGAATAATAGGATATAAAAGTATTATCTCGATTGACAGGATCTACAGATGTTGCTGCATCTACAAAAGGAGCTTGATAACTCATTTCTATCGGATTGAAGAATTTTCTACCCGGAGAGTTCCAAACATAATTGAAGGCTTTATTTAAACCATCTACATATTCTTCGACAGTTTTTATTTCTGCTCTACATAGTATTAAATCTGTATAGTAACTAGTAAACCCTTCTGCAAACCATAATTCACCACTCATATTAGCTTGTTCAAAATTAAAAGGCTCTAAAGACTGTGGACGAATTCGTTCTACATTCCAAGCATGGAAAAACTCATGAGAAACAGTCCCTATAGCACCGCCTTCAGCCAAACTATTCGTAGAGGTTAAAATGGTAGAATTTCTATGTTCCATTCCGTCACCACTTGCATTTGCGATGTAACATCCTAAGAAGGTATATTCAACAAAATCAAACGTTGGCAATTCGCCAAAAACAGCTTTTTCTTGTAAAACAATTGCTTTTACATCTTCAAAATAATCATCTAATTCTGCATCTGTTCCATTGTGATGAAGTGCAAAGTTTATTTTTTGAGAACCTACTTCAAATGAACGAATTTGATGATTACTTAATTCTGTAGGGCTGTCCATAAAGTATTGTAAGTTGGGTGCCGAATACTTGTTTTCAGTTTCTTTTTTTAATTGAGTTGCAATTTTCCAATTCAAATCTTTTCTTGTATTGAAAGTAATGTCAATAGGCTTTTCTGTATGGGAAGGAGCATACATAAAAGTGGCAGGAATGTTTAAATGCGCATGAGTTTCATCAACTTGAGAGTAAGTTCCATCACCTCTGTTTGCAAACAAGGTATATGAAACATGTACAGTTCCATCGTGTCCATCAACAACCCACTGATAAGGATCAGGTCTTGTAATTACTAATTTTTCACCAAGACTATTGGTTGCTTTTACATTATATACATTCTTTGCAAATTCATGTAGAGCATATCTTCCTGGAGAAGTTCTACTCATTCTAAAGGCAAATTTACCAGGCTTTACATCAGAGAATATTACCTGAATTTCTGCTTCGTGATGTACTGCGTTAGCAAATGAAATTTCATAAGCGACAGCAGATTCTTCTATTGAGTTTTTTTCTGAGCAAGAAGCTAAAAAAAAGAATAATGAAATAACTAACAAGTATTTGAATTGAATGCGCATGATGTTGTTTTTTAATTCTCCCAAAACTACGTAAAAAACTACTTACTATTTAAGATCATTTTAATGCGTTTTTTATATAGAAAAGGATTTTTACTTTGTGGATTAATGAAGCTTGGAACTCTTTAAAATGGTGACTCTTTTTCCATTAGCCAATTCTATTTCAAAAGATTTTTTGTTACGAACTGTTTTTCGTTGGAATTGGTCTAAAGAGCAAAAATCTGTAAATTTTTTACCTTCGTAGCTTATAACTTCATCTCCTTGGCGAACTCCCATATTCCAAACGTCACTTTCTACTTCGATACGCATAATTCGCATTTTACCATTAGAATACATTACTGAGCAAGAAAAGCTGCTGTAAGATTGATTAATCTTAGAAGAAGAAACATACAGCTGATCATTTTTTAAACTTAAAAACAGTGTTTTTTCTTTCCATAAACGATTTCCTATTTTAGAAGATTTCTGATTGTTGTAGTACATCAATGGAGATAAATTGACACTTTTTGAAGTGACATTTTGAAACTGAAAAACCGTAGGCTTTGAAGCTGTTAAGATTCCATTCACATCGAAACTTCCACTGTAAAAGGTTGCCTGAGGGAGTTCATCAAGATTGGTTAAATTATAATTTCGTTTCGACACATTAGAAGATCCTCCAGCTCCAGTGTCCAATAAAAAACGTAATCGATTACTTTTAACGTTTAAGAAAACAGCAGGTCTGTTATTTCGAAACTCAAAATCTAATGGATGCATAGTCTCTACTTTTTTTGGGAAGTGATTTGCTGGATGCATAATTAAAATTTTATTCTTGTAGTCAATGGTCCAATTGAATTCTTTAATGATGTCTACACCTAAAATTCCGTCTACCTCATAACAAGAAAAAATGCTGTTTTTGGGAGCGTTGAGAATACGATGACTTCTTATTTTTTTACTTCCTAAGGTTATAGTGCCACTTTTATAAAAGCGCATTTTACTTCTTAAACCACTAGAAGAATTGATATTTATTGTTTTGCTAGTTCTCTGTAGTTTTTCTTTCGCCCAAGAGTAGGCTACAGAATATTGAGCGCCTGTATCAAAGGCAAATTGCTTTTCAATTCCATTAAATGTTATTGGAATAATAATCAATCCTAAATCATTTCTAAAAGGAATGGTATCCTGAAATATTTTAGAATTTTGTGAAGAAACGGGTCCTAAAATAAAAATTGAAAAAAGAAATAAAAGTTGCTTTTTCATCGCTACACTTGTTTAATCTAGACCTTTTTAATTACGCTAGTGACAATACCCCAAATTACAAAATCATTTTCTTCTGTTATTTTAATAATTGGATAATTAGGGTTTTCTGGCTGTAACCAGACTTCATTATCGCGAACTTTTAAACGCTTCACAGTAAATTCACCATCTAAAAAACAAACTGCAATTTTATTGTTTTCTGGCTCAAGACTTCTGTCAATCACTAATAAATCGTTGTCATCTAAACCCGCACCAATCATCGACTGTCCGTTTACTTTTGCAAAAAAAGTAGCTTCTTTATTGGTAATTAATTCTTCATCTAGAGAAATTCTAGTTTCTCTAAAATCATCTGCGGGAGAAGGAAATCCGGCTGAAATTCCGGTGTCAATAAAAATGGCACCATCGCTGCTTGATGCTTTTGGAGTGAAGAATTGAAGGGCTTTGCTCATTTATTTTACGGTAATAATATCATTAATTTTTGTGGTATACTTTGGAGATAATCGTTCTTGTTTCATTTTCCAAGTACGTTGTAAATCTTGATTGGCTAATTTAATGGTATCTGTTTTATATTTTTTATTTAAACGATCTATAGTTGACATTAAAGGTTTGTGTTTTGGGTTTTCATGTAAAAATAAATTTAATTGATGATTATCTGTAGGAACCAACCCTGTAACAATAACACCAGCTCGTTTGTATTTTATTCCAGTCTTAAACATCGTTTTTAAAGCTTCTACAGCTGCTTTTGTAATGGATAGCGTAGAATCTGTTGGATACGGAAAAATAACAGTTTTAGAAACCCTGTGTTGTTCCGCATCTTTTTTATGACGATCACTACTTAACATCACAATAATCATATGGCAACTAGAGTTTTGATCTCTTAATTTTTCTGCGCAACTTGCTGCAAAAGTTGCGATTCTTTCTTTAATGTTTTCTATATCTGAATAGGTATACTCAAAACTTCTAGTGGTAGCAATAGAACGTTTTGCTTCTTTGATTTCTAATGCTATTGTTGGAATGCCTTCTAAATCTTTTTTTAATCGCCATTCTGTAATAGAAAAATTAGTTCGCACCCAATCATCCGTTAATTGCGTAAAATCAAAGGCAGTTTTACACCCTTTTGCTTCTAGTCGTTTTTGTAATCGACGACCAATTCCCCAAACGTTTTTAATGGCAGTCCATTTGAGTGCTTTGATGCGTTTTTCATCAGTATCAATTACATAAACACCTCCGGTTTCTTTAGGAAACTTTCTTGCAATTTTATTGGCCACTTTACACAAAGCTTTCGTAGGAGCAACTCCTACACAAGTTGGAATTCCGGTCCATTTTAAAATCCGTTTTCGAATGATTTTTCCGTATTCATTAAAATCATATTCATCAAATCCTTTAAATTCTAAAAAAGCTTCATCAATGCTGTATACTTCAACATCTGGCGTAAAATGTTCTAGAATTTTCATGACTCTAGCACTCATATCGCCATACAAAGGATAGTTAGAAGAGAGCACATTAATTTTGTGGTGTTTGCAAAAACTTTCCCATTTAAAAATAGGAGCTCCCATGGGTAAATTGAGGTTTTTAGCCTCATCGCTTCTTGCAATAACGCAACCATCATTATTGCTTAAAATAGCCACAGGCTTGTTTTGTAAGCTGGGGTTAAAAACCCGCTCACAAGAAGCATAAAAATTATTACAATCTACCAGTGCATACATTATTGTAAATATACAAACAAGAAAGTATCGAAGAATATGAATGAGTTACTTATATTTGAAAAAAGTACTAGGATTATGAACATCTTCGACATAGTAATCGCCGTGATTTTAATTTTTGCTTTTACAAGAGGCTTTATGAAAGGGTTTTTTGTAGAGGTTGCTTCTTTAATTGCTTTAATTGGAGGGGTTTATGGAGCAATTCACTTTTCTTATTTTGCAGGAAATATTCTGGAAGAATATGTAGATTGGGACGAAAACTACATTGCTTTAACAGCATTTGCAGTTACTTTTATTGCCATTGTAATAGCTGTTTCTTCCTTAGGAAAAGTCCTTACTAAAATGGCAGATTTTGCAGCACTGGGATTGATTAATAAAATACTAGGAGGTGTTTTTGCACTGTTAAAAAGTGTGGTAATTTTAAGTGTCATTTTTGTTTTTTTTGCTAGAATCAATAGTACTATTCCTTTTGTAGGAAAAGACACTTTAGATACTTCTATTTTATATGCTCCGGTAAAGGAGATTGTTCCGACAATATTTCCCTCAATTATTAGAGAAATTGATTCAAAGGAACAGGAATTAAATAAAGACGCGAGTTCGTAGAAGAAATCCCCTTTGAAATAAATTTATGAAACCTCTTCACTGTTTAATTATCTCTTTTTTTTTAATGTTTTCTTTTGCTGTTGTTGGTCAAGACTGTGCCATTTTAAAAGACAACTCTTTTACGTATAAAGCTGCCAGAAAAAAGGTACTAGTAGAATTTAAAGAGAATCAATATATTGAATACCTTCAAGATAAAAAATATTACATCAAATCTACAATAGAGTGGGTTTCAGACTGCGAATATTACCTAATTATACAAGAAGCAACCTCTCCGGATTTCCCCTTTGAAAAAGGGGCTAGGTTACATACCATTATTACAAAAGTAAAGAAGAATAAAGTATATTATACTTCTTCAATTCTTGGGAGAACTTGGGACGGGGAAATGACAAAAATAAAAGAATAAGTTATAAGTCTTTATGATCTTTTATCCATTGTAAACAAGTTTTAAAATCATCAAACATACAGTCTTTAGAAATTAAATCTGGGATGATATCTATACGTTCCATCATGTACCTTGGTTGTTTTTGAAGGTCTACAAAAAAGACGTTTTTATCATCTTTTTTTAAATCAACCAATACATCTTCTAAGGCATATAACCCAGATTGATCTATGTATTGCATTTTATCCATTCTAATGACAATGGTAGTTGCTGAGGAAGGAATTTGTTTCATTAAAATTTGAAAATCACTTGTTGAGCCAAAGAATAGTGGCCCTTTGATGTGTTTGATAAAAACTTCTTCTCGCAGTTTTTTTGTCATTCCAATTTCATCTGCCCAAGGTTCTTCTTCTAATGATTTCACATCCGATTGTAAGGCTGTTAAATCCCCAATTTTTTTCATAAACATTAAGGAAGCAATCACTAATCCAATACCTACGGCATAAATTAAATCCCAAAAAGTAGCTAAACTCATTACGGTTAACATAATTAGCACTTCTGAACTTAATTTTAAAGGACCTAATTTGATGTCTTTTGGCAGCGATGGAATTGCTCGTAATCCTTTGTAATCCATTACGCCAATTCCTACAGTAACTAGAATCCCTGCTAAAACAGCCGCTGGAATTCTTGAAGCGACAGGTCCTAAACCGAGCATTACAATTAATAGCATGACACCAGCAATCATTCCAGAAAGTTTTGTTTTTCCTCCTGCATTAATGTTTACAACAGTTCTAATAGTAGCTCCAGCACCAGGAATTCCTCCAAAAATGGAGGCGATACTATTTCCGATTCCTTGGCCTATTAATTCTTTATTGGGCTTGTGTTTTGTTTTGGTCATATTATCCGCAACAACACTTGTTAGTAAAGAATCAATCGCTCCTAATAAAGCCAATGTTAATGCTGTAAAAATATAAGGAGAAACCGAGCTAAAACTAAAGGAAGAAAAGATCTCTAAATTAGGCATAGGAAAACCGAACGGAATTTCTTCAATAGGCTTGTATTTTAAATCAAATGCAACAGAGATTCCAGACATGACGACTAAGGCAACCAGCGTACTTGGAATTTTAGTAGTGATTCGTTTAAAACCAAAAATAATGAGGATGGTACCTACCGATAAAGCTAACTCTAACAGGTTTATATTTTGAATCATTCTTGAAAAGACTCGTACAGCTCCTAAAACACCCGAAGCTTTGTTTGCCGCTAGTGTTTGAGATTCTCTTAAAATATCTTCTGGTGTTATTTTTTCGGCTCTATAAACGGTTTCTCTAAAATTTTCTAAAACTAAAATACCCTCACCAGCTTCTTCTTTTAGGATGTTTTCTAAGATTAATTCTTCGGCTTCTGCTTTAAAAGTTTCTACAAACTCAATGTCTTCTTTTGCGTTATAACCAAGAGAAGGTGCTACTTGCGTAAGAATAATCATTAATCCAATAGCAGTCATGAAACCAGAAACCACAGGATATGGAATATACCTGATGTATTTACCTAAACCAATTAACCCTAATCCGATTTGAATAATTCCTGCTAATAAAAAAACAGTTAAAATTGCCGGTAGCGCTTTGTCTACATCACCGTCATTTGCAGCAATAATTCCTGCAATAACAACCATGCTTAAGGCAGTCATAGGAGCTGTTGGTCCAGAAATTTGGGTACTTGTTCCTCCAAAAAGAGCGGCGAAAAAACTAATAAAAATAGCTCCGTATAAACCAGCATCGGGTCCTAAACCAGAAGAGACACCAAAAGCTAACGCTAAGGGTAAGGCTACAATACCAGCAGTAATACCTCCAAAAAGGTCTCCCTTAAAGTTAGAAAATAATTTTTTCATAAAAATAAATGGTTGATGTTGCTTCTAAAATAACAAATTTAGACCAAATAAAAACCAATACGAGATGTATTGGTTTTTATTAATTTTTATTTTTTACAGAATTAGAAATTTACAAAAGTGATGATGTTAATTTGATCTCTACTTGAAGATTCAAAAACCTGACTCATATAGCCCAGCTCTATCTTAACTCCTTTTTTTATTTTGTAGCCTAATCCACCATAAATTCGGTTTCTATCAAAGACATTAGATTCACCGTTTAAGAAAATCTCATTGTAGGCAGAAGCATAATATTTAGATTCCTTAAAAGGAAGGTTTATTCCTAAGAAATATCGATAACGGGTTTTAAAATCACCTTCAACAAAACGTTGTTCAAAACGATACCGATGTTGTAAACTTAGACTTCCAATGTTGTTTTTAGTAATAAATTGTTGAAAAATTCGATGTTCTTCAATAGTTATCTTGTCATCGGCAATTCCGGTATAATTTTCAGAATTGATGTATCCATAACCGAGTAATAGATTACTTTTTTCACCAATTTTATAGCCTAAACCGGTTCTTAATAATAGTTGTTCTAAATCTCCCCCGGCGTTGTAATTTCTATATTGAATTTCGTGATGAAGATTCCATTTAGTATTTAACTGTTTGCTTCCGATATAAATTAACCAATTTCCTAAATTGCTATCTTGACTTTTCCCAACAAAAGGAATAGCCATAAATGAGATAATTAGTAAAAGTTTCTTCATTAAATTTTATTCGTAAAAAGTTACAGATCCATCTTTGATGTCGTACATAGCACCAACAATTTTAATTTCTCCATTTTCTTCCATTTCTTGTAAAACACGACTTTTTAATCGAATATTTTCTATGGTTAGGTGTACATTTTTCTCTGCAACATTATTTACAAAATCAATATTTCTTGAATTTCGAAAACTTGTATCAGAAGGTTCGTTAACAGCTTCTACAGCTGGCTTTAGCTTGCTTAATAAAGTGGTTAAATTTCCTAGTTTAGCATCGTCACAAGCTCCTTTTACAGCTCCACAGGCCGTGTGTCCTAAAACGACAATTACTTTTGTGCCCGCTAATTTGCAAGTAAACTCCATGCTTCCTAGAATATCTTCATTTACAAAGTTTCCAGCAATCCGAATGCTGAAAACATCACCAATTCCTTGATCGAAAACTAATTCTGCAGAGACTCTAGAGTCTACGCAGTGAAGTATTGTCGCAAAAGGATATTGACCAGTACTAGTATCGGCTACTTGCTCTAATAAATTTCTATTTACTTCTCTGTTTGTTTGAAATCTCTGATTTCCTTCTTTTAATAAATCTATAGCTGTATTTGGTGTTATTGCAGCTTGTGTTTCTTGTGTATGTGCTTTCATAATATTGTAAGTTTCATTATGTACTTAATGTGTATTTTCATCGGCAGAGATCAAAAGAGAGGCGTTTATTTTTCCTATTAGATCTTTTACATCTGCTTTGTTTTTATAGTTTTGACCACTTCTATTTATGCAGAATAAGTTAATGTTATTTTTTGACACATAATTAGAAAGATTCTTAATAGAATTGTCGTTTTTTTCAAATACATATTCTACTATTTTTTCTTTAGCAGACAATGCTAAATCTTTAGATAAACCTGCTCCTTTTGCAATTTTAAATGACTTTAGCGGCTTCTTAGAATTTTTAATTAAAGCATCTGAAAAGTCTAAATTTGACAATGGCATTTCATCATTTAAAAGCCCTAGGGCTATTTCTTTATTAGGTTCTAAAGTAGTATTTTCAGAAGAAATCATGATAACACCACGATGTGTTTTTAGAATGAAATCTGTAAGATTATCTCCAATGAAACTAAAAGAGGTCGATTTTTTCTTCCCTAAAACAATAATGTCTGGTTGAATTTCTTTGATGTATTTATCGATTTCGTTTTTTACATTTCCAATCGAAAATTTAGCGTTAATTGCGACATCATATTCTTTAGAAATAGGAGCTAAGAGTTGCTGTATTTTTTTATCGATTGTTTTGAATTCAGAATTAATAGAACGCATAGCAGATAATTGATTTTCTTTTTCAACAACATCACTAGCGCTTCTTACATGAAAAAATTTGATCTCACCATCAATCATTTTAGACAATGTTATCGCACTCTTTAGAATACTTTTTACATCGTCTTTTAAATCAGAAAGAACTACTATTTTATAATTGTTTTTTCTCATGATTTTTAAATTAGGCAGATTTTGATCGTAGTTTAAAGAATTCTATAAAACTCTCAGGGTTTTCTATCGCTCCACGTTCAGAAATTAACTTAATATCTATATTTCTTTCTTTTGCTTTGTATGCAAAATCATCTAGAATTTCTATAATATCATTGTCTAAATATCTTGTTTTAGTGACATCTAATTCTAAATAAGTATCTCTTGGTAAACTGTCTAATTCATTTAAAATAGCACCTTTGTTAAAGAAGGTTACTTCCTCTGCTAATGTCATTTTAATTTTATGAACACCGTTACTTTTATCTTCTATGTGTAAGAAGTGTGAGTTTTGGAAACTTTTAATTAAGATTACAACTATCCCAACAGCTAATCCCATTCCTATTCCCATTAATAAATCAGTAAAAACAATTCCTGCTACGGTTACTGTAAAAGGAATGAATTGTTTCCAACCCAATTGATACATTTTTTTAAATAGGGCGGGTTTTGCTAATTTATATCCTACTACAAGTAAAATTGCAGCCAATACAGATAACGGAATTTTATTTAATAGCGTAGGAATTAGAATTACAGAAATCAATAAAAAGAACCCGTGAATAATAGCCGACATTTTACTTTTTCCTCCAGATTGAATGTTCGCTGAACTCCTAACAATTACTTGTGTTATTGGTAAACCACCAATCATTCCTGAAATAATATTTCCAGTTCCTTGAGCTAATAATTCTCTATTGGTTGGGGTAACATTTTTATCTGGATCTAATTTATCGGTAGCTTCAACACATAATAATGTTTCTAAACTTGCTACCAATGCGATTGTAAATGCAACTACCCAAATGTCTGGATTTCCAATGACTGCGAAATTTGGAAAACTGAATTGATTTAGAAAAGAAGTTGCGTCTTCAGGAATAGGAACACTTACTAAATGAGAACTGTCTATCCCTAAACTTTCGCTAGATTGAGTAGTTAAATAGTAAACAATTCCAGCAACAACAGCCACTAAAGGACCTTGAATTAGTTTAAATATTTTTCCTTTTTCTGAAAGCACTTTGTCCCATAAAATCAAAATAGCAAGACCTACAAACCCAATGATTGTTGATCCTAGACTTATGAAGTTAACAGATTTAAAAATTTCTGAAAAGGTGTTTTCACCATCTATTTGAAAGAAAGCAAAATCTCCTTCAGGATCGACATCGTATCCGAAGAAATGAGGAATTTGCTTCAAAATAATGATAATACCAATTCCCGTTAACATTCCTTTAATAACCGATGACGGAAAGTAATATCCAATAATTCCGGCTTTTAAAATTCCAAAAACTAATTGTATAACACCTCCTAAGACAACTGCTACAAGAAAGTTTTCATAACCACCTAATGTGCCAATAGCCGTTAAAACAATGGCAGCTAAACCAGCAGCAGGACCACTGACTCCAATTTTAGATCCACTTAATGAACCGACTACGATACCTCCAATAATTCCTGCTATTACTCCAGAGAAAAGAGGGGCACCACTTGCTAATGCAATACCTAAACATAAAGGTAATGCGACGAAAAACACCACTATACTAGCAGGTAAATCACTTTTAATATTTTTAAACATGTATAAGATTTTTAACTTTCTTGGCCTGTAGATAACCTAAAAAGCAAATTAATTTTTACGGAGTTATTCCGTTGTATGTAGCTTGAATTCTTAAGATTGTATTTCTGGAGGAGGAGAACTTAATTTTTTATAATAGGAAGTGTAGTTTTTAGAATAAAAACTCATTCTTTTTTTCTTTTCTAAACTTACAAACAGTGATTCATTTGTAGTAGAGTAGTATATCTTTACCTCTAAATCTTTGACAGATTCATTTCCCTTATTTTCTTCCTCTTCACCTAAATCAACGATTACAGTAGCTTCGGCTTGTAAGTCTGAAAAACTGATATAGGTTGGCGCCACAATTGATGCCAAAAGAATAAAAGAAAATAAGTAAGAAAAAATAAATTTGCTCATCTTTAAATTTAGAAAAAATAAAGATACAATTCTTGAGGAGATTTTATTGAAAAATATCTAAGACTTTCATTTCTTCAGCAATAATCCAACCAACTTTTCCATCTGAAATTCTAATTTTTCTCCAATTATCAACGGAGTCTAAAACACGAACTTTGGTTCCTTCATGAAGTGTAAAAACCTTTTCTCCATTTAATGTTGGTGCATTTTTAATGTCAGTTTCTTCAATAAAAATAATTGCTTCTATGGTGTTGTTAGCGTAAGAATATTCCTTCATCGTAAATACAGAACAGATAATTAATAGTAGAAAACAAAGAATACTACTAACAAAAAATAATCGCTTTTTTGAGGGACTATATGAAAAGTAAAAAAGAAGAAACAACAATGCTCCTAAAAATGAAAATACCACTGAAACGATGGCCCATTGATTATAAGAAAGGTTTTTTATAAAAGTTACATCTAATTTTTGGAAAACAGATTTTGGAAGTTCTTCAATATTATCTATGGTTAACCTTTTGGCAAACACTAAATTATTTTGAGCGTCTTTATTTAAAGGGTCTATTAATAGTGCTTTTTCGTAATTATAAATAGCGGGTGCAACTTTATTTAGTTTATAATAACAGTTTCCAAGATTGTAAAATAATTCTGAAGAAATAAATCCAGACTCCACAATTTTTTGATAACTGACAATAGCCTCTGTATACTGTTCTTGCTTGTATTGATTATTACCTTTTTCGAACAATTCATCAGTAGATTGTGAAACTAAATTTTGAGAAACGAACAGCAGTAAAATTAGTAGTTTTTTCATCTTACAATTGTTTATCGATTTGCGTGATTACTAATTTCGCTTTTTCATAGTCATCATTCATTTCTACTTCAGAGACTGGAGAATATCTAGCCATATCACAGCTATTAAAAACTTCAATAAAAGAATTAATTGAGGTTTTATCGACAGTTTTTTTCTCTAATAATTCAGTAATCTTTTCTCTACTAATATCTGAAGTTTCAATTCGCAATTTGGCTTTTAAATAATTGTGAAGCGCTTTTTCTAAGGCGATATAAAATTCTTCTTTTTTACCCAATTGCTTTTTGGCTTGAGAAAGATATCTTTTAGCTAAACGATCTGCTTTTCTGAGTTTGGCTCCGATAATATCATTACTTCTTGCTTCATTTCTTTTGGCAACAACAATTCCGATTGGAATAAAAATCATCGGAAGAAATAAGAGTAAATAATACGCATTTGATGTATAAAAGTCTTCTTTTTCTGTTGAAGAAAATGAACTACTGGTTTGGATATATCTAAAATTAGCTCCCGTAGTTACAATATCTTTTTTTGTATTTGAGTTTACATCAGAGTTTGTAACTAATTCTTTGCCCTCTAGGACATCAACAAAAATATCTTCTGAAGTTAAGGTTACATATTTCTTTTCTTTTGGATCAAAATAGGAAAATTCAGTATTCGGAATTTTGTATTTCCCTTTAAACTGTGGAACAACGGTGTAATTTTTAGTTACAGAGCCTCTAATTCCGTTCGGTGTAACACTAATTTTTTCTTTTTGTTCTGGTGTGTAAACTTCTAATTCTGTTGGTGTTTTAATTTCAGGTAATTCAAACAATTTTAAGTTTCCATTTCCAGTAACTTTTACAGAAACAGTAGCGGTTTCATTCGATTTTAAAATGTCTCTACTAGAAGATACTAAAAAATTAAAATCACCCACAGCACCATTAAAACTTTCTGGCTTTCTTTCTGATGGAAGTTGTTTTGCATTCACAAATTTAGTTGCAGATGCGAAGCTTTTAGTGATGTTTCTTACGATTGGGTTTCCGAAAAAATCACCTCTTCCTGTTGGAACACCTATAACAATGTCCATTTTTATAGGATCGATGGTTAATTTTCCAGATTTTGTAGGAATTAATAAAGCTTTTTGTAAGACGACGTATCGGTAATCTTCTCCATTATATTTTCCGTTTTTAGCAGACAAGCCATTAATTTTTATTTCTTGATTCCAAAAGCCATTATATTGTGGAGAATCTGTATAAGAAAAATCTCGAACGCTGATGTTCTGACTAACGTACAATCGGTATTCTACATAAACTCCTTCACCCACATACGGACTAGATTTAGAAATTTCTGCAACCAAATGAATGTTTTGTTGTGCAATATAATTAGGGTCATTTGGGTCTTTTGGAATTTCAACAGGATCTAAAACAATTATTTTAATAGGTTTGGATGTAATTGTTTTTCCGTTGAGTTTAATGCTTGCTGGAGGAATAAAAAATTCTCCTTTTTTAAGGGGTTTTAGGATGTAAGTATACTTTTGAGAGAAACTTGCTTTTCCATTAATCCATGATTGACTTATAGATTGACTAGGACCACCAACAATTTGGAAATTGGTAAGGTTTGGAATTTTAAAATTATCAGCTCCTTGTTTATTAACTGTAAACTGAATTCGTAATCGTTGATTAAGGCCGAGTTTATTTTTGCTAACACTAACAACGAGTTCTGGTTCTTGAGCATAGAGAGACATACTCATAAGAGTAAACAGGATAAGAATGTATTTTATTTTATGCCTCATTTTTATTTTCTAGCTCTTGGCAAATATAAAATTTACCAATCTTTTTCTTGCTTTACTTTTTTACCTTTTGCTTTTTTAGCGTTTAATTTTTTCTGAGTTTTTTTCTCTTCGTTATTTAAACTTTCTAACAACTGCTTTATTTGTTGTGGTGACATTTTTCCTGGTTGCGGCTTTTGCTTGCTCTTATCGTTCTTTTTAGGATCTTGTTTTTTCTTGTCATCTCCCTTGTCGCCGTCTTTCTTAGGATCTTTTTTGTCTTTATCGTCGCCGTCTTTTTTATCCTTATTCTGATCTTTGTTTTGATCTTTTTTATCCTTGTCTTTATTTTTATCGTCTCCTTTTTCTTTGTTTTCCTCGTCTTTCTGAAGTTTTTGAGCAACCGCTAAATTGTACCTACTCTCATCATCATCAGGGTTGTTTCTTAAAGAATTTTTATAAGCATCTATTGCACCTTTATAATTCTTTTGCTGCATCATTGCATTTCCAATATTGTGGTATCCTTCAGATTTTTCTAGTTTGTTTTTTGAACTCTCTACCGTTAAATTAAATTGTGGAATAGCTTCTTTATAGTTCTTATCTTTATAGAGCGCATTTCCCAAATTGTAACTAGCTTTCTTGTAGGAACTGTTTTTTTCTAAGGCTTTTTTATAAGCAACAGAAGCATCTGTAAAATTTTTCTGTAAGTAAAGCTTATTACCTTCTCTTACATATTTTCTAGCCTCTCTTTGTTGAGCGATAGAGTCTTTTTGCGCATAAGAAAATGTTGATGTTAATAACATCAATAAGGTAATTAGTATAAATTTTAAATTCTTCATTGTCTTAGAATTTATTTGTCTTCTTCATTAAATAAATCGACTTTTCTTAACCATTTGGTTTTCTTATCAAGTAAGAAAATATCCAAAACTAAAAATAAGATTCCGATTCCCAAAAACCATTGAAATTGATCTTTGTAATCTGAAAATTGCTTGGTCTCAAATTCGCTTTTCTGAGCATTGGTAATAATATCCTCTATGGCTTTGACAGGTTTGTCTGTTAGATTTCCATCGATGTATTCGCCATCTGCGGCATTGGCCACACCTTTTAAAAGTTCAGAATTTCGTTTTGTTAAAACAGTTTCACCTTTGTATTTCTTATACCCAATAAGCGAGCCATTTATTTTTAGGGGGATAGGCGCGCCTTTTTCAGTTCCAACACCAATGGTATATACCTTAATTCCGTCGTTAGAAATATTTTGGGCTAACTGTTTAGTTTCTTCTTGATGATCTTCTCCGTCTGAAATTATAATTAAAAACCGATTGGTTTGCTCATCATTGTTATAATAGGTTTTTGCCAAATCTAAAGCATCGTTAATTGCTGTTCCTTGACTAGAGACCAAATCTGGATTAGCATTTTGCAAAAACATTTTTGCTGCTGCATGATCGGTAGTTATGGGTAATAATGGATAGGCGTTTCCTGCGTAAATGATAATTCCTACACGGTCACTTCCTAGTTTGTCAATAATTTTAGAAATGATTTGTTTTGATTTTTCTAACCTATTTGGAGCAATATCTTCTGCTAACATACTTCTAGAAACATCTAGTGCAAAAACAACATCGACACCTTCTCTTTTTACTGTTTTTAATTTAGTTCCCATCTTTGGGTTGACCAATGCTAAAATTAAAAATGAAATCCCGATGATAAAAAACAAGAGTTTTAAAACGGATTTAAAAACAGAAACATTGGGTGCTAACTTTATTAATAAGCCAGCCGAAGCAAATTTTTTCTGAGTTCTTTTTTTCCACCAGAATACCAATAGAAATATCACAACGATTATTGGTATCGCAGCAAAAAGATAAAAATATATGGGTTCCTCTAGTCTGTATAACATTATATAAAACTTCTAAACAGTGTGTTTCTTAATAAATACTCTAACAACAATAAACCTACTGCTATGAAAATTAAAAATCTGTATTTTTCTTGAAAATTGTAATATTTAAATTCTTCAATTTTTGTCTTTTCTAAGGTGTCTATTTCATCGTAAATATCTTGGAGCTTAGTATTGTCTGTTGCTCTAAAATATTGTCCTTGTGTTTCACTCGCAATAAACTGTAAAAGTTCTTCGTCTATCTCAACCTGTTGTTTTCTAAACTGTAATTTTCCAGTCCTAGGATCTTTGCTGTAAGGAAAATCTGCCATACCGTTCGTTCCAATTCCAATGGTATATACTTTAATATTTAATTCTTTTGCAAGCTCAGTAGCTGTTTTTGGATCTACAAAACCTGAATTGTTTACTCCGTCTGTTAGGAGAATGATGACTTTGCTTTTAGCCTCGCTTTCTTTTAATCGATTTACGGCAGACCCTAATCCCATTCCTATCGCTGTTCCACCTTCTAATTGCCCCCATTTAATATCTGCAATAGTTCTCTTAATAATTCCTTTATCACTAGTAATTGGTGTTTGTGTAAAGCTTTCTCCTGCGTATACTACAATTCCGATTCTATCATTTGGACGTCTATTTACAAAGTTTGTAGCGACTACTTTTAAAGCTTCTAGCCTATTTGGTTGTAAATCTTTTGCCAACATACTCGCTGAAACATCAATTGCCATAACAATATCAATTCCTCTATTTGCTTTTATTTTTGTGCTAACGGATACGTTTCTTGGTCTTGCTAACGCAATCAATAAAAAAGCTAAAGCCAACAACCTAAATAAATATAAAACAGGCTTAAGTTTTGGTAAAAAGGAACCTTTAGAATTAAACCCTTTTACGCTAGAAACTCTTAAAACCGCAGTGTCTTTTTTTCGCATAAAGAAATACCAGACAGCCAATAACGGAATTAACGTTAATAGCCATAAAAAACCCGGGTTTTGAAACTCAAAATTACTCCAATCCATCTTCAGCTGCTGTTTCTTCTATTATTTGTTTAGGTTTTAATGCGTTTAAGACATCTTCTGCATCTCTTCTGTCTTCTTCAATTTCGTGAGAAAGTGGTTTTGATTTGGCAAATTTCACCAAATCAGCTTCACTAAGCAGTCCTTTTAATTTATTGAACGTTTCTCTACTAGTGTCAATTGTTTTTGCTTGATTGAAATCAGAAAGAGTTTCAACTAATTCATGTGTAGTGATTTCTAACGCTGGAACTTTCAATTCTTTTTCAATATATGCTCTGACAATTTCAGTAAGCTCACTGTAATATTTTTTTACTTCATTGTTTTGCCAAAGTAATTTATTGTCCAGTTTCTGAAGCCTTTCAATTGCTTCTTCGTAAGGAGGTAAACCAGCAATTATTTCTTCTTCAGTAATTTCTGCTTTCTTTCTAGTAATGATGAAATACACAATTACAGCAATCAATAATAAGCCTAAAACAACCCATATAATATAAGGTTTAAAATCGTCAAAAACCAAAGGCTCACTTTGAATCGCTTTAATTGGAAACATTTTTAGTTTTGTAGTGTCTACCGCAACCGTAGCAACATTAATTAAAACAGAGTCAGTTAAATAGGCTCTGTTTCTAATAAATATTTGTTGGGTAGGAATATAAAAAGCACCGCTATCAAAACCAGTAATTAAGTATTTTTTGATAAGACTGTTTTTAAAGGTGTCGATTTTAAAATCTTCTACTACTTCTAAGTTTTTTAAGTTTTCTAATTTTTCAGGGAGAATTACATTTGCTGTGTCGCTAATAGTGATTTGAAACAAGAATTGTTCGCCAATTCTAATATTGGTAGTGTCTGTCTCTACTTTTACTTGCTGCGAAAAAGAGACATTACTACATGCTAAAAGAAATAAAAGGATTCTTATTTTCATTGCTGTTATCTTCCTTTGTGTTTAAAATATCCTAATAATTTTTTCACATAATCTTCGTCCACTCTAGTATCTATTGCCCCAGCACCACTTATTTTAAAAGTGCTTTTGTAATAATCTGATAAACGTAAAGCATTTGCTTTGTAACTATTTCTTACTGTTTTTGACGAAGTATTGATCAGCTGAACAGAATTTGTTTCTGCGTCTAACATAGGCACCATTCCTAAATTTGGAATTTCCTCATCGTGTTTGTCATAGACTCTTATTCCGGTAATATCGTGTTTGTTGCCAACAATTTTTAAGGTTTTCTCATAATCATTGTCCATAAAATCAGATAGCATAAAAACGATGGCTCTCTTTTTCATCACATTAGAAAGAAACTTAAAAGCTTCAGAAATATCTGTCTTTTTACTTTCAGGCTTAAATTCAATTAATTCTCTAATGATTCTTAATACATGACTTTTTCCTTTTTTAGGAGGAATAAACAATTCTATTTGATCTGAGAAAAGAATCAAACCAACTTTATCGTTGTTTTGTATGGCCGAGAAAGCTAAGGTTGCAGCAATTTCCGTTACGGTGTCTTTTTTGAATTGTTCTGCTGTTCCAAATAATTCGGACCCAGAAATATCTACCATTAACATCATCGTTAATTCTCGCTCTTCTTCAAATACTTTTATATGAGGTTCGTTAGAACGAGCGGTAACATTCCAATCGATGGCTCTTACATCATCTCCATATTGATACTGGCGTACTTCAGAAAAGGTCATACCTCTACCTTTGAAGGTAGAATGATATTCTCCTCCAAAAACATGATCAGACAATCTTCTTGTCTTGACTTCAATTTTCCGTACTTTTTTTAGTATCTCTTTCGTATCCATAATTTAACTTACCCATTCTAGCGGTAAACTTTCTAAATCTATTTCTTTAATTTTTGAATCAACTGCTCTCTCATAGAATTTAGGTTTCTCAATTGATAGGTTAATATTTTCCTTTTTATTAATTCTACTCAACACTTCTTCAATAGGTTTTTGCTGAGCTAAAAGTAAACTGTTTAAAACTTGATTCGACTCATTTTCAAAATCAAAACAATTGATATGAAATTTAGGGTTTCTATTTTGGTAAACAACCCATTGTCCATAAGTTTCTTTGGTTAATTCTAATATTAATTTATTACTGATAATGCTTTTATATCTTGTTAATTTATATTTCATAGCTAAAATATTTTAGGGGGTATAACAATTTAGAATGGTATGCAGTTGCTTCCTATGGAACTTCTATTTCATTAATAATAGAATTAATAATGTCTATTGATGTAATGTTTTCGGCTTCAGCTTCGTAAGTAATTCCAATTCTATGTCGCAATACATCATAAACCATCGCTCTAACATCTTCAGGGATTACATAACCTCTTCTTTTTATAAATGCATAACATTTAGCCGCTTTTGCTAGATTGATACTTCCTCTAGGGGAAGCTCCGAAACTGATTAGAGATTTTAAGTTGCCTAAATTATACCTTTCTGGAAATCTTGTGGCAAAGATGATATCAAGAATATATTTTTCAATTTTTTCATCCATGTAAACTTCATTGGCAGCTTCTCTAGCTCTTAAAATTTGCTCTATAGAAACTACTGGGTTTACGTTAGCAAAACCTCCGCTTAAGTTTTGACGCATGATAATTTGTTCATCTGCTAATTTTGGATAATCAATAACCGTTTTTAACATAAAACGATCTACCTGTGCTTCAGGTAAAGGATAAGTCCCTTCTTGTTCTACAGGATTTTGAGTTGCCATTACTAAAAATGGTTCATCCAATTTAAAAGTGGTGTCTCCAATAGTTATTTGTCGCTCTTGCATGGCTTCTAATAAAGCAGATTGCACTTTAGCAGGCGCTCTATTAATCTCATCAGCTAAAACAAAGTTTGCAAAAATAGGTCCCTTTTTAATAGAAAAATCATTTTCCTTAATATTGTAAATCATGGTTCCCACCACATCCGCCGGTAAAAGATCCGGTGTAAACTGCACTCTGCTAAAAGTACCCTGTACGGCTTTCGCAAGTGTATTGATGGCTAGTGTTTTTGCCAAACCAGGCACACCCTCAAGTAAAATATGTCCATTACCAAGTAACCCTATTAGTAAACGTTCGATCATTTCTTTTTGACCAACGATTACTTTATTCATTTCTGAGGTAAGCAAATCGACAAAAGCACTTTCTCTTTCTATTTTTTCGTTAATTGCTCTAACATCTACATCCATTCTATCTTAAGTTTTAAGAATTAAAAATTGAAAAACAAATCTACAATAAACACAATTTTAACATTGTTAAAGATAGGTTAAAGGTAAAAGGAAGTATTTATGACTATAATCTTAACATATGTTTATAGTTGTAGTGCTGCTATTTTTTTTCATTTCTTAATATTATGTTAATTTTTTTTTTGTTTATAAGAAAATAATCGCCACATTTGTTTGATAATCAATCAACCACATTTATATGAAACAAAATGACTTTTTAAAATTTTTCACGGTTGTATTTTTATTTGTAGGGGTAATTTCTTTAAATGCTCAAACAATTAAAGGTAAAGTAACAGATAATAGCGGAGAAGCTTTATCCTTTATGAATGTCGTGGAAAAAGGAACAACAAATGGAACAACTACTGATGAAAACGGTGAGTTTTCGTTAGATGTAAAAAAATTACCAACAACAATTTCTGTTTCCTCTTTAGGATTTAAAACTGTTGACAAGAAAATCACAGACACTAGTTATGTTACTATTGTTTTAGAAGAAGACAATCTCGCTTTAGATGAAGTGGTTTTAGTTGGATCTAGAAACAAAAATAGAACGGTAGCAAACACACCAGTTCCTGTTGATATTATTGACATCTCTGAATTAGTAAGTGCAGGGCCGCAAGTATCAGTAAATGATATCTTAAATTATGTTGCACCTTCATTTACATCAACTTCACAAACAGTTTCAGATGGTACAGACCATATTGATCCTGCAGCCTTGAGAGGTTTAGGACCAGATCAAGTGTTAGTTTTAATTAACGGAAAAAGAAGACACAACACATCTCTAGTAAATGTTAACAGTACTGTTGGTAGAGGTAGTGTAGGAACTGATATGAATGCAATTCCAGCTTTTTCAATTAAAAGAATAGAAATTCTAAAAGACGGAGCAGCGGCACAATATGGAAGTGATGCCATTGCTGGAGTTATTAATATTGTATTAAAAGACAAGGAAGGATTAGAAGTTCAAATAAATCAAGGAGGAAATTGGGGAAGTGAAACCAATGACCAAGATGGTGGAATGGATGGAGAAAACTTTCAATTCGATGTAAACTACGGAATTCCTTTAGATGATAAAGGAGGATTTATAAACTTTACAGGTTCTTTATCTACTAGAGCACCTTCTTTTAGAGCAAGTGGAGACGGATTTACAGGATCAATCTTTGATGCGAGTAATTCAGTAGAGTGGATTGGTTTAAACAGTGGTGCAGGATCAGATATTACACAATACTCCTTAGCACAGATTCAAACGTTCTCACAAGGAGTAACTCATTTTGATTTGTCTTTAAAAAATCAAATTAATGCAGCTACTTCAATTGATGATTTAAGAGGATTGTTAAACTTTAACACAACTGATGCAGAATTAGCAACAAGAGGTCTTACGAGAAAAGACTTTAACATGAGAGTTGGTCAGTCTAGGTTAAGAAACGGAAAATTTATGGCAAACATGGAGTTTTCAATCAATGATGATTTTAGTTTTTATGCCTTTGGTGGATTTAGCCATAGAAAAGGAAATGCTGCAGGTTTTTACAGAAGACCAAATCAATCTAGAGCTTTCACAGGATTATATCCAGGAGGATTCTTGCCAGAAATCAATTCTACTGTAAATGATGAGTCAGTAGCTGTTGGTATTAGAGGAAAACAAGGAGAATGGGATGTAGACTTCAGTAATACGTACGGAAAAAACTCTTTTGATTTTAACATAGGAAACACAAGTAACGCTAGTTTACAACAAGATTCCCCTTTAGAAGCTTATGCAGGAGGTTTTTCTTTTACTCAAAACACAACTAATTTAGACATGTCTAAATTCTATGATGATATTTTATCAGGTTTAAATGTTGCTGTTGGAGCAGAATATAGAATGGAAGCTTATAGTATTTTTGCAGGACAAGAAGAGTCTTGGGCTACTTATGATATTAATGGAAATATTTGGGATGGTAATTCTGCTACTCAAGTTACAGATTTCTTTGGAAATTCTAGAGCAGGAGGAATTCAAGTATTCCCTGGTTTTAGACCAGAAAATGAAAGAAATGCAACTAGAAACAGTTATGCTTTTTATGCGGATTTAGAATTAGATCTTTCTGAAACTTTATTTGTATCTGGAGCAGCTAGATTTGAAAACTATAGTGATTTTGGTTCTACTTTTAATTGGAAATTAGCAGGATTACTTAAAGCAAGTGATAACGTAAACTTTAGAGCAGCTGTAAGTACAGGTTTTAGAGCACCATCTTTACATCAATTAAACTTTAATACAATTAGTACAAACTTTATTGCAGGTGTACCATTTGAAGTGGGAACATTTTCAAATGATAGTCAGATTGCAGGAGCCTTAGGAATCCCTCAATTAAAGCAAGAAGAGTCTTTTAGTGCTAGTATTGGTTTTACAGCTAAAATTCCGGATGCTAACTTAAGCTTAACAGTTGACGGTTTCTTCACAGGAATTGACGATAGAGTTGTATTAACAGGTAATTTTGATATTCCAGCAGGTATCGTTACAGATGCTGAAACAGCTCGTTTCTTCGCAAATGCAATTGATACTGAAACAAAAGGGTTTGATATTGTAATTTCTCACAAAGCAAACATCTCTGATTTACGTTTATCAAGTGATTTAGCTGTAACTTTTGCTAGAACACAACAAGTAGATGAAATTAATTCTTCTAGCGTGTTAGCTTCACAAGCAAGCACTTATTTTGGAGAAAGAGAATCGTACTTCTTAGAATTTGCAACACCTAGATTTAAAGCAAACCTTGGGCATGTATTACAATCAGACAACTGGAAATTATTTGTTAGAAACTCTTATTTCGGATCGGTAATCAATCCAGATACTACAAGTGATGGAGGACCAAGTTTCCACCCAGAATTTGGAGGAAAAATAGTAACAGACTTATCTTTTGGATACGACTTTACAGAAAACATGACTTTAACAGTTGGTTCAAGTAATATTTTCGATGTGTATCCAGATGCAACTCCATCTAATTTAACAAGTGGTAATCAATTTATATACCCACGAGTTACTTCTCAGTTTGGAATTAATGGTAGAACAGTTTTTGCTAGATTAAAATTAAATTTATAATATACAAACTATAGGATATGAAAAATATTAAATATATAGCTTTACTATTCTCCTTAACCCTTTTAATTTCTTGTGGTGAGGATGATGTAGATAGCGTAACAAATCCCGGAGATTTAACTCCAACAAGTGAAATAAGCATCGGTTTTATTGATGCAAATGACGGGCAAACAGTCTTAGAAGCTGGCGGAACAGTTAGTTTCACAATAGGATTGAATGTAAATCCATTAAATGTAGCTACAACAGTAACATTAGGGATAACATCTTCAGATGGTACCATTGATGGGGCAAGTTTTCCAGCTACAGTAACCATTCCAGCAGGAGAAACAACTGTAGAGGTTATTGCTACTTTTGCAGACGATGGTGTTGCAGAAGGAACAGATGTTGAAACGTTCACTGTTGAAATTTTAGATGCAGATTTTGGAGGATCTTTAGTGTACTATTTAACACCAGCAGATGTTTCTAGGTCTATTAATGTTGTAGATAGTTTACCAGTAATAGTTGTTACAACACCTTCGGATGTTGATTTCAATTTTACTTGGACAGGAACTAGTGATTTAGATATTAGAATTAGAGATGCAGGTTTCAATGATATTGATACTGGTTATTCTGTAACGCCAGGAGAAACCGTAACATTAGGACAAGCTGATGCTGATGGGGTTTATACAATCTCTGTTAGACCTTGGACAGTTAATGATCCAACATCAGATTATACATTTGAATTTGTTTCTCCTGCAGGAACAGAAACATTTACTGGAACCGTAACTCTTGGAGCAGGTTTTTGGGCTGATGAAATTCCTGTACTAGAAATTACGAAAGCAACTAACGGAATGGAAGTTACTTATTCATTTATAGAACTATAAAACAAGACATATGAAACATATATATAAATTAAGTATAATACTAGTATCTGTTTTTACATTTATAGGATGTAATGTAGATGATGATGACCCAATAACTGTAAGAGCAGAAAAAGATATTACTGCGACTTTAGTTGATCAAAGAGCAGTTATTGCAGTTGCAGATGATGCTACTAGCTATGATTTAGAAGTTAGTTTTTCTGAAGATTTGCCAAGTTATGCTACTATAGAATATTCTCTTGACGGAAATGTAATTAGCGCAAGCACAAATACAGGAGGTAGTACTTTGAATATCACTATTCCAATCACTGCAAATTTTCATAATGTGGTTGTTTCTGACTTTATTCTTGTAAACGCAACAGCGAGAGGTTTTTCAGCAAGTTTAACAGGAAACACATCGGTAAGAATAGCAAAACAAGGTTTTTTCTCAGCAACAATGAACTGGGCAAGTGCTTCCTTTGATTTAGATTTAGGGTTACAACCTATGACAGCAGGATGGGGAGATACATTTGCATGGATTGACACAAGTCTTGGTGTAACTAACCAAGAAATGGTTGAAGGTTCGGAATTAACAGATGGTAATTACGCATTATTTGTTGAACATTTTACTGCAGCTGCACCTGTTGATATATCATTTGATATTTCTTCAGCAGGAGGAGATTTTAATTTCTCTTTATTAACTGAAGCTAGTGGAAATGTCCTTTGGTTTAACAAAAGCACAAGTTCGGATGGAACAGTAACATATACTTTCTACACAGAAGACCCAGCTTAAATATTTTAGGCTTATTAATATAAAAAAGAGGCCAATTGGCCTCTTTTTTTGGATTAAAATAACAGTGCATGAAAATAAATAGAGACATTCTAAACTTAAAACCCTCTGCAACACTTCTTATTAACGAGAAAGTAAAAGAACTAAGAAAAGAAGGAAACCAAATCACACATTTTGGATTTGGTCAATCACCTTTTCCAATTCATTATTCTATTGTAGAAGAATTAAAAAAGAATGCAACAAATAATCATTATTTACCTGTAAATGGATTGTTTGAGTTAAGAAATCAAGTGTCTAAATTTCTTTCTCAAAACCAGGGAATCCAAAGAGATTCAGCTCTAATTTTTATTGGCCCTGGAAGTAAAGAATTACTATATCAGTCTATTTTAATTTTTGAAGGAGAGTTTTTAATTCCCAAAGGAAGTTGGGTAAGTTATATTCCTCAAATCAAATCTAAAGGAGGGTCTTATAAAATTCTTCACACTAAATTAGAAAATGACTTTAAACTAAGCTCCCAATCTCTAGAAGCTTATCTTAAACAAAGCAATCATAAAGAACACGTATTAGTTTTAAATTCTCCAAACAATCCAACAGGAGCCGTTTATACACATAAAGAATATGAATTATTGGCAGAGGTTTGTAGAAAGTATCAAGTAATCGTTTTATCAGACGAAATTTATTCCCAATTAGACTTTAATGATGATTTTTCTCCAAGTATTTCCAAGTATTATCCAGAAGGAACGATTGTTTTTGGAGGCTTAAGCAAAGTGTTTTCGGCAGGAGGCTATCGTCTGGGATTTATGTCACTTCCTAAAGAGTTGAATCAATTATCAATTGTTTATCGGTCTTTATTTAGTGAAACATTCAGTTGTGTTTCTTCACCAGTTCAATTTGCCGCAGTAAAAGCCTATGAATATTCAGATAAATTAAAAGAATATGTCTCTATTTCATCTGCTATTTTACATGAAATATCTTCTTATGTTTTTTCAGAATTATTGAAGAATAATATAGATTGTACCAATCCAGAAGGAGCATTTTATATGATGATAGGTTTTGATCAATTTAAAACTCAAATCCAGTCTTTAGGAATTAATACGAGTAAGGAATTAGCACACTTTTTGTTAGAAAACTATCAAGTTGCTTTATTGCCAGGATCAGATTTTGGATTTGAAACTACTGAGTTCTTTTTTCGCTTGGCCTTTGTAGATTTTAATGGAGAAAAAGTGATGAATGCTTACAGAGACATAGCTATTATTGATGAAAACTTTATCAAAGAGAATTGTTCAAGAATTTATGCTGGAGTTCAGCAGTTAATCAAATTCACAAAAGAAGTGTCTTAAAACTCTTTCAGTTTAAAGGTTTTCATAAACTCACCATAGGTGAAATACTGAATCCAATCTCCAAGATTGATGTATTTACTTTTATTATTTAAGTCAATTTCTAAAGGTAAATGTCTATGTCCAAACACAAAATAATCGTAGTGTTTTTCTTCAAGTTTTCGTTTACAATACTGAGCCAGCCATTCGTTTTCTTCACCTAGAAATTTTGCATCTTCATCACCAGAAATTAGTTTGTTTTTTACAGACATATACTGACCCAACTTTACACCCAAATCTGGATGAAGCCATCGAAACAACCATTTAAAAAACGGAAAGGTAAATACCTTTTTCATTCGTTTGTATCCCTTATCTCCAGGACCTAAACCATCACCATGGCCAATTAAAAACAACTTTCCATTGAGCTTAAATTCTTGCGTTTCATGAAATACAGGAATGTTTAATTCTTTTTGAAAGTAATCGCGCATCCATAAATCATGATTTCCAACAAAGAAATAAATGGAAACCCCTGCATCTTTAAGCTCTGCAAGCTTCCCCAAAACTCTAACAAATCCTTTAGGAACAACGGTTTTATATTCAAACCAAAAATCAAATAAATCACCCAGTAAAAAGATAGCTTCTGCATCATCTTTTATAGCATCTAACCAAGCAACAAATTTTTTCTCTCTAGGAAGACTAGCTGCTGCCGTGGGAGCACCTAAATGTTGATCGGAGGCAAAGTAAATTTTCTTATTTTCAGATGTAGTAATCGTAGTCATTAACTGCAAAGTAACACTATTCTAGATTAGAATCCAACTCTAAAACTTTCTGTAGCATTTTATCATCTTGATGAATGATTCGGTAAAATCCAACATCACCAAATAAATCATTGGCAATACTTGCTTTTAAATATTTGCGAATTTTTTCTCGGGTAGTAAAAGAGGGTTTACTGATTTCTTTAATTTTAGAAAAATATTCATCCAATACTTTTTCATCTTTATCAAAATCTTCGATAAACGTTTCTAAAGCCCATTTTTTAGTAATTTCTTTTCTGTTTTCATCAACGTAATCAAAAGAAAAATTATTGATCGATCTAAAGTAGAAATTACTTAAATAAGCGGTTGTGTCAATCCCTACAAATACATCTGGTATAATTCCGCCACCACCATACACCACTTTACCTTTGGGTGTAACATAGCGTAAAGAATCTGTTACTTGAATACTATCTTTACTTAGCAACTCGCCACTTTGAATTCTTTTTTGATAATCTTTACGGTAATTAGAATCTCCATTTTTAGTGTAAGGTTTTTGAATAGATCTACCCGTTGGAGTATAGTATCTTGCCGTAGTTAATCGAACCGCAGAACCATCACCTAAATCCATTTCTATTTGTACCAATCCTTTCCCAAAAGTACGTCTACCCACAATAGTTCCTTTATCATTATCTTGTAAGGCTCCGGCTACAATTTCAGAAGCTGAAGCAGAACTTTCATCTACTAAAACATACAATTCGCCATTTTTAAAAGCACCTCTTTTAGTCGCAAAAGATTCGTCAATAGCTCCTTTATTATTTTTAGTGAATACAATTAGTTGATCTTCTTCTAAAAACTCATCTACAATGCTCGTTGCAATGTCTACAAATCCACCGCCATTTCCGCGTAAATCTAACACAAGATTTTCCATTCCTTGTTTGGTAAGTTCGGTTAAGGCTGTTTTGAATTCACGATACGTATTTCTAGCAAATCGATCTAATTTTATATAGCCAATTCGCTCATTAATCATGTATGAAAGATCTACACTTTTTATATTAACGTCTCCACGTGTTATATTAATATTGAATAAAGAATCATTCGATTTTCTATAGACTTGTAAATTTACATCGGTATCCGTTTGACCTTTTAAATATTTAGGAACATCATTATTGTTTAAGTTTTTTCCTGATAAAGTATCTTTATTAGCAGCAATAATTCGATCTCCAGCTTTAATTCCTGCTTCAATACTTGGTCCGCCTTTTATGGTCTGAATTACAGTGATAGAGTCGTCAATAATTCGAAACTGAACACCAATACCAACAAATTTTCCTTGCATACTTTCCTGAACGGCTTGCAAATTTTCTTTTGGAATATAAACAGAATGAGGATCTAATTTACCCACCATTTGAGAAATGGCACCATCTAATAAATTATCGGTATTAACACTATCTACATAGTTTAGATCTATATAATCCATTAAACGTCTAATCTTTGCCTCGTTTTTAGAATTACTATTCATAGACAATCTATTGTTGCCTCCGTTAAAAAAGACACCAATTAAGATTCCAAAAACAACCGCTAAGGATAAATATATAGGAAAATTATTTTTATTCATTTAATGGTAAATATTGAGTTTTTACACCTGCTTTTTCTAAAAAATCGATTCCTGAAGTATCTCTGTAATCTCTACAATACACAACGCGTTTAATTCCTGCTTGATGAATAAGCTTACTGCATTGTTGGCAAGGTGATAAAGTAATATATAAAGTGGCACCTTCAGCAGATTGCGTTGAGCCGGCTACTTTTAAAATAGCATTGGCTTCTGCATGTAATACCTCCCATTTTGTTAAACCTTCATCGTCTTCACAACAGTTGTCAAAACCAGAAGGCGTTCCATTAAAACCATCAGAAATAATCATCCGGTCTTTTACGATTAAAGCGCCCACTTGTTTTCGTTCACAATGAGAGAGTTTTGCCCATTCTAGCGCCATTTTTAAATAGGCGATATCGTATTTACGTTGTTTAGAATTCATGAAGGTTAAAAGTAATGAGATTTAAAAAATGAGAACGTTAATTATTTACCAAAATACTCTATTAATCATCATTGGTATTACAAACCCAATTACAATTGCAGAACAAACCAAGACCCAATCTCTTTTAGAAACTCGGAAGAAATTTTGTAAAAGAGTTCCTAGGATTAAAATACCAAAGACGATAATGATTTGCGAAGCTTCAATTCCTAAAGCAAATTCTAGTAAAGGAAAGAATTTATCCTCTTCTTTTCCAATCATTGATCTAAAATAATTTGAAAACCCTAAGCCGTGAACCAATCCAAAAAACAAAGCGAAAAATAAATTCAATTTTTCTTTTCCAGAGGATGCTTTATTAGCTCTTAACACATTAAACGCACCGGTAATAAAAATGGTCACAGGAATTAAAAATTCGATAACATCTACTCTAATCTTTAGAATATCATAGGCTGCTAGTCCTAATGTTAAGGTATGTCCAATAGTAAAAAATGTAATCAACCATAAGGCTTTTTTCCATTGATTAAAACTGAACACTACGGCTAATACAATTAAAAATAAAATATGATCATACGCAGCAAAATCAAGAACGTGATGTAAACCTAATTTAAAATACAAAATAAAATCATCCATGTTTAATTTCTTAAGATTTTCAAAGATATAAAACACTAGCAACATATAGTAAATATATGAGAACAGGTATTTACACTTGTTTTTAGGTTTACGTATTTACATCCTTACAGACCCAAAAAGTAACTACTAAGTTTGGTAACTGTTTTCTTTAGGATTAAGAATCAGATAAGAAAAACAAATAATTTTAACTATTTAAACATTTTATATTATGGATCCATTTTTAGGACAAATCATGCTTTTTGGAGGTAATTTTGCACCTCGTGGCTGGGCTTTCTGTGAAGGTCAATTATTAGCTATTTCTCAAAACACAGCTCTATTTTCAATTTTAGGAACTACCTATGGTGGAGATGGAAGAACAACCTTTGGGTTACCAGATTTACGAGGGAGAACTCCTATTGCTCCAGGAACTGGACCAGGTCTTTCTACGCACAGATTAGGTGCAAGAGGAGGTCTTGAGCAAAATATTTTAAATCAAACACAATTACCTAGTCATAGTCATATAGCAACAGGAACGATTAAAGCTTCTAGTGCAGAAGGAACAACAAACAATCCAAACGGAAAGGTTTTAGCTTTAGGAAAAGCTCCTGTAGATAGAGCTACTTCTTATGACGCCAATATTTATGGAGATGCAGCAACTGTTAATATGGCAGCAAATGAAGTAACCGTTAGTGTTGGTAACACAGGAGGAAATTTACCGGTTTCAAATATGCAGCCTTATTTACCTGTCTATTATATCATTGCACTAGTTGGGGTTTTTCCATCAAGAAGTTAAATATAAATTTTAAAAGTATATTATTATGAATCCAATGTTAGCAGAAATTATAATGTTTGCAGGAAACTTTGCTCCAAGAGGCTGGGCTTTTTGTGACGGAACTTTATTATCAATAAACTCTAACCAAGCACTATTTTCATTATTAGGAACAACGTATGGTGGTGATGGAAGAACTACTTTTGCATTACCTGATTTGCGTGGTAGAGCACCTATATCCCCTGGAAGAGGGCCAGGACTTGCAGACTATAGATTGGGTGCTAGAGCTGGCGTAGAGTTTAATTATTTGACAGTAACTCAAATGCCAAGCCACTCACATTCGGGAACAGGAACTATTAAAGCATCTGGGGTAGATGGTACCACCAATAACCCTAATGGAAAAATATTAGCGGTTGGTAAAGTACCTGTAGATAGAGCAACTGTTTACGAAGGAAATATTTATGGAGATTCAGCAAATGTAAATATGGCAGCAGATTCAGTAAACATTACAGTAGGAAATACTGGAGCAAATGCACCTGTGTCAAATATGCAACCATTTTTAGCCATTAATTACATTATCTCTTTACAAGGTTCTTTTCCTTCTAGAAGCTAGAAACTCAATGATTATTTAACACAACAAAAAACAGGTATAAATACCTGTTTTTTGTTGTGTTAAAATTATAAAAATTTAAATTTAAAATTTATATGAATTTTTATATTAAATTTAAAGTCCCTTTATATTAGCAACTTAATCAAACTATAACTATGAAAAGCATTACTCGTGTTCTTTTATTTCTTTTATTTTCACTTTTCTTTTCTCAAATTTCATCCCAATCTTCTTATAGATTTAAAGCAGTTGGATCCAATGATTCTGGAGGTGCTGGATTTAAAACAATTTCTACAAATTCGCTATTGCTAGCAAGTAATAATACAACTAATACAACAGCAGGTTCAGTAGGCTCAGAATTATTTTCTACTAGTACTGCAGCGGGAGGGACTGAAACAATTGTTTTAAAGGCTGATGGAGTACACGCGACTTCTTTTGATGTAAACGATATACAAATCTTAAATTTTATTGGGACAGGTACTGGAGCTGCTGATTACACAGCAAATACAAAAATTGTCTTTAAAAACTCTTCAGGAACTGTTATACGTACAATGACTTTAAATGGGACAAAGTCTTTGCCAGATAGAAATACAAAGACTTCAGTTGGTGCGTTTTTTGATAACAACAATACTTTACCTGTTACAGGAGTTTCTCAAATAGAATTTACAATCAACCCTTCAACAGTTTCTGTAGATGCTTTTACCATCAGAGATATTTCATTAAGTAATGTGGTTACAGGTTCTGTTCCTACTGGTGCCTATTCGTTTGATTTTAATAGTTTATCAATTCCATCAGACGGAATTCTAGGAAAAGCAGTGTCTTTTGGCCCTTTAAGCATCACAACAGATTCGGCTCAGGATAATGATTTAATTTCTTACCGAACAGGTGTAGGAGCTAGTGGTACAGGAACATTGTATGATAACAATCAAGATATTGGAGGAATAAAAATGTGGAAAGTGACACGACATGGAGGTGGAGAGTTTGCTTTAACTAGTATTTACATACAAGAGGCTAGTGTTGGAGCAAGTACCACAGGTACTATGAAAGCATTCAAGGATGGTTCTCAAGTTGGATCCACAGTAAATGTAACCTTTAATGGAAACCAAGTTCTTTCTGGAAATTCAGACTTTCAAGATATTGATGAATTTCGAATAGAAGCCGCGGATATTAATAACTTTGTCGACAATCTTGTGTTTAATATTCCATCTGCTGCAGACACCACCCCCCCTGTCTTCGAAAACAGCACCCCAAGTCAATCTTCGGTAGCTCAAACGAGTTTTACTTTAGGAACCGATATAGATGAAGCAGGAACGATTTACTATGTAGTAGTAGCTGATGGTGCAAGTGCCCCAAGTTCAGCAGAAGTAAAAGCAGGAACCGCCTCAGGAGGAGGATCTGCAGTAACCAGTGGAAATGCAGCAGTAAGTACAGGAGGCTTTACCAATAATTTTAGTGTTACTGGATTAACCGCAGGAACCGCTTATGATGTGTATGTAGTCGCAGAAGATGATGAAGGGTCTCCGAATATACAAACAAGTCCATCGAGTATAGAAGTAACTACATCGGCTCCAATATCAGCCTCAATCAACGATCCAAGTGTAGCGGAAGGCGCCTTAGGGAGTACAACCTTACAATTTACAGTGAGTTTGAGTACAGCAGCCCCATCAGGCGGAGCCACGATAGATTTTGCAACATCCAATGGAACCGCATTAGCAGGAACAGATTATACAGCGACAACAGGAATGCTATCTTTTTCAGCAGGAGAAACGAGCAAAACGATTGATGTTACCGTATCAGGCGATGCAACGGTAGAGAACGATGAAACACTTACGATTACTTTATCTAACGCCACAGGAACGAGTGTTGTTATTGGAGATTCCACAGGAACAGGAACGATCACCAACGATGACACAGCTATAGTAACAATAGCCAACGTGGTAGTGAATGAGAATGCAGGAACAGCAACAGTTACTTTAGCATTAGACAATGCAGTCGATGGCGGATTTAGCGTAGATGTATCTTCAGCCGACAATACCGCTACAACAGCCGACGGCGATTATATAGCAGTCGTAGCTCAAACCATGACTTTTACAGGAACAGCCTCAGAAACAGAAACCTTTACAATCACCATCGGAGGCGATACAAAGGTAGAGATTGATGAAATCATCGATGTCTTTATGAATAATTTGGTAGTATCTACAGTATCTTCATCTGATATTAGTATTACCGATACGGCAACAGTAACGATTACCAATGACGACCAGGCAACGGTAACGATTGCCAATGTCAGTGGAAACGAAGATGGCGGAGCGATTACCGTAACTGTAATAGTAGACAATGCAGTCGATGGAGGGTTTGATGTAAATGTAAGCACGGCAGACAATACAGCTACTGTAGCAGATAGTGACTATACGCCAGTTTCAGCTCAAACCTTAACCTTTTCAGGAACGGCAGGACAATCCAGAACCTTTACAGTAACACCCACAGCAGATATAACAGCAGAACCAGATGAGAACTTGATTATAGGAATGACAGGATTATCACCTGTAACAGTTTCTTCATCAGATATAGACATTACCGATGGAGCTTTGGTAACCATCTTAAACGATGATAGCATCTCAGCTAGCATCAACGATCCAAGTGTAGCAGAAGGCGCTTCAGGAAGTACGACTTTACAGTTTACAGTAACTTTAGATGCACCAGCTCCATTAGGCGGAGCAACGATAGATTTTGCAACATCCAATGGCACTGCTACCGCAGGAACAGATTATACAGCTACTAGTGGAACGGTAAGTTTTTCAGCAGGCGAGACCAGCAAAACCATCGATGTAACAGTAGCAGGAGATGCTACGGTAGAGAACGACGAAACACTGACCATTACTTTATCCAATCCAACAGGAACCAGCGTAATTATATCAGACGCCACAGGAACAGGAACGATTACCAACGATGACACAGCTACAGTAACAATAGCAAATGTTGTAGTGAATGAGAATGCAGGAACAGCAACAGTTACTTTAGCTTTAGACAATGCAGTTGATGGAGGATTCAGCGTAGATGTAAATACAGCAGACAATACAGCCACCACAGCTGATGGTGATTATATAGCAGTAACTTCTGGCACAGAGACCTTTGCAGGAACGACATCAGAAACAGAAACCTTTACGATCACCATCGGAGGCGACACCAAAGTTGAGATCGATGAGATCATCGATATTTTTATGAACAATTTGGTTGTACCGACAGTCTCTTCATCCGATATTAGTATTACCGATACGGCAACAGTAACGATTACCAATGATGATCAGGCAACGGTAACGATTGCCAATGTCAGTGGAAACGAAGACGACGGAGCGATTACCGTCACTGTAATAGTAGACACTGCAGTTGATGGCGGATTCGATGTAAATGTAAGCACAGCAGACAATACAGCGACCACAGCAGACAGTGATTATACGCCAGTTGTAGCTCAAACCTTAACCTTTTCAGGAATGGCAGGAGAATCAGAAACCTTTACGATCACTCCAACCGCAGATGCCACTTCAGAGGCAGATGAGAACTTAATTATCGGGATGGTTGGTTTATCCCCAGCAACGGTATCATCCTCAGACATTGATATCACAGACGGAGCTATCTTAACGATCTTAAACGATGACGATATATCTGCATCGATCAACGATCCAAGTGTTGCAGAGGGAGCTTCGGGAAGCACGACATTACAATTCACAGTGACCTTAGATTCGCCAGCTCCATCAGGAGGAGCAACGATAGACTATGCCACCAGTGATGGCACTGCAACGGCAGGAAGTGACTATACAACTGCCAGTGGAACAGTAAGTTTCTTAGCAGGCGAGACCAGTAAAACGATTGACATCACAGTAGCAGGTGAAAACATGGTAGAAGTAGACGAAACCCTAACAGTTACTTTAAGTAATCCAACAGGAACTGCTGTTATCATTAGTGATACAACTGGAACAGGAACGATTACCAATGATGATACGACCACTGTCACGATTGCAGATAGTAGTGCCAATGAAAATGCAGGAACACAAACCATCACGGCAACACTAAGCAATCCTGTACAAGGTGGATTTGCATTAGATGTGTTTACAACAGATGGCACGGCAACAGTAGCCGACAGTGATTATAGTTCTACGGCAGGCTCAACCTTAACATTTGCAGGAACTGCAGGCGAGACACAGACATTAAACTTAGGCGGATTAGGCGATACGAAAGTAGAAGCCGATGAGACCTTTACCATTAGTATGACCAATGTTGGATTTACCTCAGTAGATACGAATGATATAGATGTTACAGACACAGCTACCTATACCATCTTAAATGACGATACTGCTAAGGTAACGATGGATGAAGTCAGTGTAAATGAAGACACAGGAATAGCTACGATTACTTTAACCTTAGATAATGAAGTTGATGGAGGGTTTAGCGTAGAAGTATCTACACTAGACGGTACTGCGACAGTTGCAGACCCTGATTATGCAGGAATAAACGCTGGTTTAGAGAACTTTGCGGGAAATGCAGGAGAGACACAAACGATTGATGTAACCATTGGAATCGATAATAAAGTAGAAGCAGACGAAGTGCTTTCTTTAGTGATGAGTAATTTGCTTTCAGGGACAGTAAGTGCAAGTGATATTGATATTACCGATACAGGATCAGTAACGATTTTAAATGATGATAATGCTTCATTAGCAATTGATAATGTATCAAGAGCAGAGAATGCAGATGGAGTTACATCCGCTTTTACCTTTACGGTAACACTTACTGGAAATGTAGATACAGCCTTTAGCGTAGACTATGCAACAACGAATATTACGGCCATAGGAGGAGTTGATTATGTTGATGGCTCAGGAACGTTAAACTTTGCAGGAACCAATGCAGAGACACAGCAATTAACCGTAACAGTCAACGGAGATGAAGTAGTAGAACAAGATGAATTATTTGCGGTTGTCTTAAGCAATTTACAAGCAAGTGGACGCTCAATTACTCTACCATCTCAAGGAGTTGGAACGATAGAGAATGATGATTTTGCAACGGTAACGATTGACAATGTAACTGGAAATGAAGATGATGGAGCAATCACATTAACTCTTACCTCCGACAAGCAAGTCGATGGAGGATTTAGTGTAGATGTAAACACAGCCGATGGAACTGCAACAATCGCAGATAGTGATTATACAGGAATCACATCACAAACGATCAACTTTGCAGGAGCAGCAGGAGAGACACAAACCTTTACAGTTACTCCAACTGTGGATAACAAAGTAGAGGCAAATGAGATTTTTGCTATCAGTATGAACAATTTAGTTCCTACTGTATCAATATTTACAACAACTGAGATTGATATCTCAGATGGAGCCGCCGTAACAATCTTAAATGACGATGTGGCCGCAGTAACGATCGAAGATGTCTTTGGAAACGAAGATGACGGATCGATTACCGTTACAGCAACCTTAGACAATGCCGTTCAAGGAGGTTTTACAGTGGATGTAAGTACAGCTGATGGAACGGC
>TARA_R110001632_G_scaffold41641_2_pt1 | contig 148618 bp, 132 predicted proteins | sample TARA_R110001632 | Tara Oceans TARA_R110001632 (sample SAMEA4398266) | marine metagenome | biome: Polar Biome; feature: [SRF] surface water layer (ENVO:00010504); material: water (ENVO:00002006), including particulate matter (ENVO:01000060) such as... | depth 5 m
TATTCGCTATTTTGGTACTCAGCAGTGCTTGGCCAGCACATTGAGTATTTCATCCAGCTCGATTTCACAGTGGGGAAATGTGATCCCAGAAAAACAAGCCTTACGAATTGAGAGGCTCACCAATGGTGTACTGAAATACGACGCAAGGCTGTATATCAGATCAGTGTAGTGAAACAAGGCGCTTTATGTTTACTCATTGTCGCGTCGCTCAATATAGCAAAGCTTAAGAAAGTAGTGATTCAGAAAACAAGCGCTAAAGGGCGGCTTCAGAAAAGGGATGATTAGGAGAGGGAACGATGAAGAATCAATCAAGTTATTTTGCTGGAAAACCTGACCCCAGCTTCTTGCCCATAGAAAAAGCCTTATCAAGCTTAAGTTTCGAATGCGCAGCCGTGATTCGCTGTTTTTATCATTGTGGCTTACACGATACGTCAATGTGCCAACATTTTATGGAAATTCAGAGTTTTATTGATGCCGCGATGAACGATATCACTCTATTTAATGACAATGCTAAAAGCCTAGATAAACTCGGAGATTTTTACTTTCAAGGAAAAAATACAGATGTAAGGTTTAGATTAGATGTGCGTAAGTTTTTTCAGCTAATCAATAGTGATAGGTAGATATTTAACGTAAATGGTTGGATTTAGGGTTAGCCGCGTCCAGCTATATTGGTAACCACCTGCTCAGCTTGCTCAACACTCCATGGACTTCATCAACAGCCTGCCCACGTCAAAGGCATCAAACCCATTACCACTCGCACCATAGATCGTTGGTATCAAAGCCTCAGTGACGACGTCGGCATCAAGTTTACAAGCCACGACATACGCAAACTCGCCCGCGACAACTGGCAAGACAACGAGAGGGGCGCATCGACTGGCTTTCTAGTATTCAAAAGTGGGGAAAGGCTACTCAACCACGAACGGGACGGACTGGACAAACGCTACATGCACACCCATTCGAGAGAACAGATGCGCAAAGCGTTAGGGGAGGGGGGCTATGAAATGATTAGATTAATCTTTAAGTGATTGAAAATATTGGACTTTTTATTAATTAAATTTGATTTCTCTTTGTTTGTTGGTTATAGTTTGTACATATTCATTGGGTGAATATTTTTTTGTTTTTCATACGGAGAGGTGTATATGCCTTTTAAGTTTAATAAAAACGGTTTTAATCCGATCGAACAAATTTTGAAGAAAGAAAAAGAGAGGATCTCGAAATTTTTATCTGAAGAAGAGTTTCGTAAAATTCAAATCGAAATTATTGAAGGTAAGGTTGTCATTAAAGGTGAAGAAACCTCGTTAGAGAAAATTAGAAAGAACATGCCCAGCTTGTAGAGAGTTTTCAGGCATGTTGGCTAGACTTAGCCATCATGGGTTTTGCCTTTGCGAGTGTGGTAAACTGATTTTTTTATAGAGGATTTTAATATGAAGCAGACATAAAAAAACCGGCTTCGATGTGCAATCTTGCTCGCCAAAGCAATCAGCACTTGCTGAGACAGGCTCAACTAATTACAAATTAGATCCTAGCGCACTTAGGCTGGGATCTCAAGAACCTGTTAACGCCATCGAAGCTTTTTCATTAATCTGTACGTTATAGAAGGAATATCTATGATGAGGTTACAGTGCATCCTTGAAAAGGCAGTTGAGGCGCTTTTGCTTCTCAATGAGCTAATGGATAGCGTAATCATCTTGATCCATTCACTGGGTTAGGTGGTTTCTGGTTAGGTGTTGAAAGCCGCCGTTCGTGCGGCGGCTTTTTATAGGAAGAATTATGAAGGTTTTTAGATTTGTGAATGCCGCAGCCAAACGTGAATTTGGTAAGTTACCAAAAGACATACAGTTGCTTTTTGCTACGAGTTTGAATGCTGTCGCGCAAGAACAAGACCCTTTAGTAGATTTCAAGCATATTGCGAGTAGCGTTGGAAAGGGAGCGATAGAGCTTATAGATAATGGTAGTCCAGCTTATCGGGCCGTTTATTGTGCAAAATTTGGAGACACTATTTTTTTGCTTCATTCTTTTGTGAAAACGACAAACGGCGTCGATAAAAAAGCCATGAATACCGCTAAGCAACGTTACAAAGATATGATGGATATTGTTAAAAAAGAGAGGTTATGACGCTCTCTTTTTTTAATTGGATTATGCTTCGTTAACTGATCGTGTTGTGCACTCGAAAATGGGTGCATGATTATCTTGTAGTTTAAGCGTTGGTTTGATCGTGTAGCCAACTTTTGCAAGAAAACCAATGAGCTTATCGGAAGAAAATTTGTCTACTTTACCTCTTGTTAGCTCGCTGACTCTAGGCTGAGTGATGCCCAATCTAGCCATTATATCCGCTTGCTTACAGCCTTTTGATTGGAAGTAGTTTCTAAGAACAAGCATCATATCTGCACGGAATTCGAGGTCAGCCGCTTCCGCTGGATCATCGACAATCACATCAAAAATATTCGTATATTGTAATTTTTCCATAGCAATGCTCACTATAAGTTCATTTAAAGTAAATCAGGGATTCTGTAATTAATAAAAATATACTAAATCACGTATAATCATGATAAATCAAGTTTACATATACGGCAAGAATATATTGCAATATGTTTTTTGCAGTAAGTTCCACATTGACCTCTCGCGAATCCTGATCTACTATTTCCCTGCACTGGCAAAATCCAGTGCCGAGATTAAGACCTCGTTTAACCGTAGCGGCCTAAAACACGCACCGCGTGTTTTTTTGTGGCCGAGATCCGCCTGTTATGGTGGGTCTTTGTTTGGGCTAGCTTCGGCTAGGCCGTTCCTACGGGCGGTAGTCTTAACCTGAATTTAGATCCACCACCTTAATAAGATTAAGACCTTATTGAGGTGGTCAAAAATTTGACCGTAGGAGGCCATAGATGGCTCATTTAATTATCTCTTCAAAAGACATCCGCACACTCGACGGATTGTATTCCCTTAATGATCTTCATAAAGTGGCTGGCAGTGAAAAGCGCCATGAGCCAAATCGATTTATTCGAACAGAAAAAACGAGAGAGCTAATAGAAGAAATTGAGTGTTGCCCAGAAATGGGTATCGGTGCAAAAGCTCATAGAGGTGGAGTCAATCAAGGCACTTGGGTGTGCAAAGAATTGGTGTACGCTTACGCCATGTGGATCAGCCCCAAGTTCAACCTGCAAGTGATCCGCGCCTTCGACCAAGCCCAACATCAAGACCCCGAACTGGTACAACAAAGCTTACCCGCCGCCGATATAATGAATATGGTCGAAACCATCCGCAAATACCAAATCGCCGTCGATCAGCTTCAAACCAACCCACTACGGATCGATGAAACCATTGAGCGCGTCAAAAACACCACTGGCCGGCACTTCGGGGAAGGTTAGAACAGGGAAGGAACAGAAAAGGGGGGAGCTTCAAAAACTTATAAATTTACTATAAATTATTGTCACGCTTCATTTTTTATGCAAAATACTTACATCACACTGACTGTGATGATTTAAGTATATTAACTTTAAGGATGAGTAATGAATAAAATATTCTGCGTCTTGATTCTAGGGGCTTTTCTAGCTGGTTGTGCATCAATTCCAAAGCAGACGGTTGATCAAAAAGTTACTAAATATGAGCAGCAATGTCTCCCTCTAATGAATACAATAATTGAAGAAAAACTAAGTCGTGCTGAAAACACTAGTACCCGTGAAAAATGGGAAGAAGTGATTTTGGGTGATTATAGAACCGCTAAAAATACTAGTAATAGCGAGTCAGTAAGAAATGAAGCAATTGGAAGTGCTATTTTGAATTGTATGGTGCAAGAGAGATTACGTTAGTAGCAGACCTCATTAAAACTATTGTGAAAATTTGATAAAAGGAAAAATCAATGCATAAAATAATGTTGAGAATAGTCGCCTGCTCTTTGTTGGTAGTTGGACTGGTTGGTTGTAGTACTACTCCAATGATTAAGACAACGGATCAGCTATATATTGAAAATATTTCTCTTACGCTAACCGAGTCAGTAACACCAGACATTGAGTATTACTCACAAGAAGAAATGCAAAAAATCTTCGAAGATGTACTGACAAAACGCTTAAAAGAAGAAAATCTATTAACATTGGATAACACCCAAAATTCGTTGAGTATTGAAATAACATACCGTAGACAATTCGCTGGCGATGGTACCCCGTTTCCTTCTGACTCTCTTCGTGGTCCTCGCATTGGTTATACAATCATCGTTAAAGATGGAAGTAAGGTTCTAACTAAAGAAAATCAATTCGGTTTGGAATATGTTGGGAATATGTTAATGAAATTGAAGATCGCCAGTTACACAATGAGAGAAAAATCTGATGAAGATGCGCTTATTAAAGGTGTGGCAGCAATGATCGCAGAAGATATTGAAGACTTAGAGAAACAGTAGAGTTTTTGTAAAAACTTACCAAATCATCCTCACCAAAAAGGCGATCCAAAGGTCGTTTTTTTAAACCACCTTCGGGTGGTTTTTTTCGTCTGAACTAAACATATTCATCATAAAACATCTGTGATTTGCTGCCAACAGGCCGCCATTGAGTTGATCAAGAACTTTGCTTTAGCCCAATAAATGATATTTGGGGCCAGATGAAAAACTCTCTTTGGCCCCTCATTTCTGGTCGAAAAATCGGAAATCCTTCCTCTTACAAAAATTCACTTGGTCATTCGTGCTGCTTAAAACTATACTGTATATCCATACAGTATTTTGGTGTTTGTTATGCGTGTGACTTATCTTGGTGTATCAGAGTCGGCGGCGTTTATCGCGGCTAACAGTGTGCGAACCCCTTTGTATGTGGATTCCGTGTCGGCGGGCTTTCCTTCGCCTGCTCAGGACTTTGTTGAAAAATCCTTAGACTTAAATGAGTTCTGTGTGGCTCACCCAGCGGCGACTTTTTATGTGCGTGCGCAGGGGGATTCGATGATCGATGTGGGCATTCATTCAGGTGATGTTTTGGTGGTGGATCGCTCGTTAACGGCACGTCACGGAGACATTGTGATCGCCTGCATTCATGGGGAAATGACGGTAAAAACTTTAGAGCTTAAGCCCAATGTGTTGCTTCGCCCGAAGAACAAAGCCTATAAAGCCATTCATATTACCGAAGAGTCGGAGCTGGAAATTTTCGGTGTGGTCATGGGTGTGGTTCGTAAGTACGAGCGCGGTTGATGAAGACGGTCTTTGCGCTCGTTGATTGCAATAATTTTTACGCCAGTTGTGAGAAGTTGTTTCGGCCAGATTTGAAACACACGCCGGTGGTGGTGTTGTCGAATAACGACGGCTGTGTGGTGGCTCGATCCAAAGAGGCAAAGGCGCTGGGGCTGAAAATGGGCGTGCCGCTGTTTCAGGTTCAGGACGAGATAAGAAAGCACGGCATTGTGTGCTTTTCGTCGAATTATGCCCTGTATGCGGATTTGTCGAATCGCGTGATGACGATTTTAGAAGAAGAGGCGCCACGGGTGGAAGTGTATTCCATCGACGAGGCCTTTATGGATTTAACCGGTGTTGATCATGTGGTGGATTTGCTGACCTTTGGCAAGCAGGTGAAAGCGAAGGTGGATCAATGGACGGGCATTACGGTGGGCGTGGGCATTGCGCCAACTAAAACGCTGGCAAAGTTGGCCAATAATGCGGCGAAGAAGTATCCGGCGACAGGGTCTGTAGTGGATTTGATGGATCCCGATCGGCAAAAACGCTTGCTTGCGTTGGTCGATGTGAGTGACGTGTGGGGCGTTGGTCGTCGTACCACGGAGAAGTTACGATCGAGGGGCATTCATACGGCGCTGGATCTTGCCAATGCCGACCCGAAAACCATTCGAAGTGAGTTTTCTGTGGTGATGGAGCGAACCGTTCGAGAGTTGAATGGGGTGTCCTGCTTGGATTTGGAATGCGTCAGGCCAACGAAACAACAGATTATTTGCAGTCGGTCATTTGGTCATAAGGTGACAGACAAACAGCAACTACGCGAAGCGATCGCCAAGTACACGACCCGCGCCGCGGAGAAACTACGCGGGGAAAAACGCCTATGCCGTGTGGTGAGCGTGTTCATTCGTACCAGTCCATTTATTCCAAACGAACCGCAATACGCGAAAACCCTATCGGCAGAACTGCCCAACCCAACCGACGACACGCGAGATTTACTAGACGTAGCCGATGTGATGTTTCACCAACTCTGGCGTGCAGGTTTCCGCTATATGAAGGCTGGTGTGATGTTGGCTGACTTCTACGAACACGGCGCCTTTCAACAAGACTTATTCCGATTAGACAGCACTAAAATCAATTCAAAAGCCCTGATGACCGTAGTGGATCAAATCAACCACAGCGGCCTCGGCAACGTCTTTTTTGCCTCTCAAGGTGTATCGCCACAGTGGACGATGAAGCGAGAGCATTTGTCGCCCGCTTACACGACCAAGTGGAGTGATCTACGAAACGTGTATTGAAGGCATAAGATATTTTGGGTCAGAGCAAAATTAAATCTACTCCCTAGAAAATTCCTCTTGGTGCTATCCTTTTCTATATTAAAGTATGAGAGAAAGGAGCCTCCATGCCACGTCGCCCAAGAGTGTCAATTCCAGGTTATGCCGAGCACATTATTCAGCGCGGTAATAACCGCCAGCCTACTTTCGCCTGCGATGAAGACATTAAAGCCTATGCTTATTGGCTTCATGAATACGCCGAAAAGTTTGAAGTATCGATACATGCTTAGGTGTTTATGACCAACCATGTTCATTTATTGTGTACACCCAGCAACACGTTCGATATTTCAATTATACCTATCAGCGTACTGGCATCTTATGGGAAGGGCGTTTTTAATACAGGTGATATTGAGGCTGCCAACCGAACCGCAAAGAATAATGTATGGATATAGATTCGCTAATACCAGCTTGAGATGGTTTTTTGATGCGGGTCCGCGCAGTCTGAACTCAAACAAAAAACGATACTCCTACTGAAGACTATGAATAAAATAGGGCCAGAGTAAAGCTAAACTGGCCCTTCAAAAAACTAGAGGTATTATTCAATTTCCAAGGTTTTAAAAGGTATATATCAATATAACTTCAACGGCCGTTTTAGTATTTTTTGTAACGATGGGACTCGCTTCTACATTATCGCTAAAGCGAATGTGCGTAAGGTCGGTTGAAAGCGTGAATTTTTCCGATAAAGGTTTGATCATGCTTATTCCATACGTTGTATAGTGAGTGCTTTTAGAGGTGTGTGTAGCGATAGCGCCGCTAGTGCGAGTAGACTCGGCAAAAGAAACGGAATATAAGTGCTGACTTAATTTTTCACTATTGTACGTATAGCCAATAGAGCCTATTAAAGTATAAGAACCTTGGTAAAGAGGTATGCTAATCAATGAATTAGCAGAAAAACCATCAGATTCTCCTGATAAGTCTTGCTCTAGTTCAATTTTGAGAACCCCTAATTCAATGGTAGATTTGGCGGTTAAGCCTCCTTTACGTTCATCTAGCTTTTTAATGTTGTTGTCATCTGAATTACTAGGATCAAAAAAAGATTCGTTGTAGTTTAGAGAAAAATCTATTTCTTTTGAAGCATGGTAGCCAATGGACGTTCCTTGGAGGAAAAAACTATCGCTGTCATAAGAAAGAAAAGGAAGGCTTTCTACACCACGATCAACCCCCTTATAAATTGATGTTGAGTAATTGGTAAAAAAGCCTAATTCAAAGTTGCTTGAATGATTTTGGGCTAAACAAGAGCCTGTTGAAAAGATGGCTAATAATACTAAAATAATTTTATACGTGTGTTCATACATAACGATACTCCATTACCTTCGTATGATTTTTTGGTCTGAGCAACATATCGCCACTGACTAACGAAGGTTTTTCTGTGCAACAGGCTTCATACACCATTTGAAAGATCAGATGCGTTAGGCGCTTAGGACTTGAATTCGGGGGAAAAGGGCGGTTCTCAATAGAGCTTAGGTTAATCTCCACGGTCTTTTGGTTTCCAGCCTGGTCGATAAAACAGGAAGCCAACGGCATCACTTAATTTCTTAGTCTTCAGAATGTCTTTGATGATCTTCCAAAATTCATGAAAATTAATAATCAGTGGATTCCAAGAACTAATAGGTGTCGTAATGCCGTAAACGACTTTTTCTTGTTCTGATTTATAAGTGCCAAATAGGCGATCCCATATGATTAAAATGCCGCCGTAATTTTTGTCGTGATATGGCTTGTTAGATCCATGGTGTACTCTATGTACAGACGGTGTATTAAAAACCCGATCCACCCACCCCAGTTTTCCAATTTTTTCTGTATGGATCCAAGTCTGATAAAGAACAACAATAGACAATGCGATGAAGGTTTGGATTGCGCTGAATCCTATTAATATCATTGGCACAAAAAACAGCCACTCTACCATGCCCTCTACCCAAGCAAGGCGAAGTCCAGTCGTTAAGTTAAACTCAGGTGAAGAGTGGTGAACGCTATGATACGACCATAAAACACGCACTTGGTGTTCACATCGATGCATCCAATAATAGGTAAAATCAGCCATCAAAATGGCCATGATCCAGCTCCACCATGCTGTTGAAATAGTAAAAAAGGCGTAGGTTTGGGCGATGAATAATCCTAGAATAAAAACGAGTCCAAAAAGTGTTCGATCTAGTAAGTGGTTAGCAATAGCAATGATGAAATTCGCAGTGGTTTCTTTTAAACTTACCCGTTTTTTTATAGAAAAATCCCACAGTGTTTCCGCTATGATTAGAAGAAGAAAACCAAGTCCGATTGCTTCTAATACGCCGAGTACATCTGCAAACGCTTCAAATTGTTTGTCGATATAGTTCATTACTTTTCCACCTTATCTGTATTTTCTTCTGGTAAGAAATATAGAAACCAAAGGAGCCAGCAAAGATTGAGTAAATCCAGTGCGCTGCCTGTGCCCTGAAAGTAGCTAAGAACCTCTGGAAGCTTGTATAGCCCAATGCTCCCGAGAAATCCTAACCACCAATGTTTTTGCATAATCATAGCCATTACCTTATTATTAAAAATGAACAAGAAAATGAATGAACGTACGTTCGTTGTAATTTTAAACATGACTATGCTGATAAATCAAGTTAGAGTCAATATATGAAAAAAATACTGAATAAAAATCTCAGCCGAGATGAATCTACTCGAAAACGACGTGAGTTAATTCTAGAGACCGCGATAGAGTGCTTTGTGCTTAAGGGTTTTCATCAGACGAGTATTCGAGACATTGCTAACAGTGCTTCTATTAGCCTTGGCGGTCTTTATAACCATTTTGATAGTAAAGACGCTCTTATCTCTGAGATAGCGGTTCTTGAAGCGGTTGAACTCGAAAAGTTTGAAATGATACTCGCAAAATATAATGATCCTCTGGTCGCGATAGAAAAATTTTCTAGCGAATATTTGCACTATATCCAACAGCAACCCAACGCGACTTTGACCGTTGAAATAACGGCAGAAGCGATACGAAATCCTATTATTGCGGAAGGCTTTATTGCGAACAGAAAAAAAATGTCAGAATCTATATCAAGCGTTTTATCCAAGGGAATTGAGCTCAAACAGTTCGACCCTAAAATGAACACTAAAGAGGTTGCTGAACTTATCATCGATTTAGTCGAAGGGTTGGGATTAAGGTCTGCTTTTTTAGGTAAAAAAACCAGTAAAGTATCCAGAGCATCCTTACAATACATGATTAGAAAATGCTTAAGCATCTAAGGACTATACTTTAAAGGCTTTAGATAAAGGTTTTATTGTTTGCTTATGACGTAATGTTTTTTTCACTTACTTAGTGAAGCGGAGCGTTGCACTACACTACATGCTTGAAAGTAATAAACTGGTTTCGCTGTTCAATATGCCATCGACTTCTCGAACTCGACGCAGCACTCGATCAAACTCACCCAAGCTAGTGGTTTGTAATTCTGCCACTAAGTCCCAAGCGCCATTGGTTGTATGTAAGGTCACTAACTCGGGAATACCACGCAGTTTTTTGATGACTTGTGAGGTGGATTTCCCTGCGACTTCGATCATCATCATGGCGCGCACGGTTTCTTTTTCCACTTCTTGATGCACTCGTACGGTAAAGCCTAATATCACGCCGCTGGAAATCAGTCGATCAAGACGATTCTGCACCGTCGCTCGGGAAACTTTGAGTGTTTGTGCTAGATAAGAAATCGAGGCGCGACCATCTTTTCGTAATTCGGCGATCAAGGCGCTGTCGAGAGAGTCATAAATATAAGGGGTCATGATTACCACTGAGACAAGATGGAATTACAAACGTGATTTAACAATTAGACAAGTGTGACTTATCAATATGTAATAAAACGTATCGAATTTTATAAGTAACTGACATTTTAAACAACACTAGCACTCTTTAATATGAGCATCTACTCCACTGACGCGATGAGAGATGTGTTGCATGATAAATAGCTTTGTTCATTCCCAGCCACCAGAAGCCATTGTGATGGTTCGGCCCCATTACTTTGTTTCCAACCCTGAAACCATGGCGGACAACGCTTTTCAGCGAACAATTCATACAGAGTCTGCTTCAGAATCCGCTTATGACGAAGTGACTCGAGCGGTGGGTATATTAGAAGCAGAAGGCGTGACGGTGCATGTGTTTGAAGACACAAGCACCGCAACACCAGATTCTGTGTTTCCTAACAATTGGTTTTCTACGCATCATCACGGCACCTTGGTGAAATACCCAATGTACGCCCCCAATCGCCGTCAAGAATACCGCCAAGACATCATGGATTATTTAACAGAAGAATATGATTATTCTCACATAGTCGACCTGCGTGATGCGGTCAACCAGCACGAATTTTTAGAAGGTACAGGGTCCATTGTGTTTGATTATCGCAATAAGGTCGCGTACGCCGCGGCGTCGAAACGCACTCACGAACGTTTGTTTTATTCGCTGTGTGAATCAATTGGTTTTCAAGGCGTGTTGTTCGATGCGGCGGATGAAAACGGCATTCCTGTGTATCACAGCAATGTTTTGATGTGCATTAGCAGCCAGTTTGTCATGATCGGCATGGACATGGTGGCGCCAAAAGATCGCGAAAGGCTTTATTCGTTATTTGAGCAGGGTGGTTTGACTGTGATCGAATTAAGCCATCAACAAATACGAAATTTCTGTGGTAACGCGATTGAGTTAAAAGGGAGAGCAGGGCGTTTACTGGCATTGTCTTTAACGGCATTTCATGCACTGACAGATTCGCAAAAAACCATTATTCAGCAATCAAATATATTGCTGCCATTGGCGGTATCTACTATTGAGTCGGCTGGTGGCTCGGTGCGTTGTATGATTGCAGGTATTCATCGTCGAATAGAGTAAAGCTTGCTAGAAAAAGGGTAAGAATTATCACAGGTAACGTGCGGTATCTGGCTTGCACGCTACCCTAATGGCGGGAGTTAAGCGTTGCTTTTGAATTTCATGGAAATGGAATTCACACAATGGCGGATGTTGTTTTCCGTGAGTCTTTCGCCTTCAAATACATGACCAAGATGGCCTTCGCAATTCGCGCAAACGATCTCAACACGACGACCATCTGCATCTGGAACACGCTTGATGGCGTCTTTGATTTCATCGTCAAAACTTGGCCAGCCGCAATGGGAAACAAATTTATGTTCAGAGGTATAAAGTGGCGCGTCACACTGGCGGCAAACGTATAAACCGCCTTCCATTGTGTCTGTGTGTTCTCCAGTAAATGGGCGTTCTGTGCCTTTATCAAGAATCACACTGGCTTCAGTTGGCGTCAGCTTGTTGTAGGGTTTACTCATATCAATTCACTCTCTTACCGCTGTGATGGGACTTAATTAATGTAAATTATGTCATGCCTTATCTTAGGATACTAAGACAATAAAATGAACGATGAGTTCTATTCGGTAATAAAAAAAGGAGCACTCGCTCCTTAGATTACTCGTTGAAATTGACGATCATACGACTTGTCGTTCATCGTATTGAGGCTTGTCATCGCAGATGTCATGCCATTCGGCTTTGGAGCCGACAAATATATGAGAAGAGGGTTTTCCGTCAATTTTTGTATCCAGCGTGCCGATGCGTAAACGCAGTAATTCTGGCATATGAGGTCGACGACTATAAAGCGGCGAAGCACATTGTTTGCAAAAGACACGGAAAACATCCGGTGTTGACTCGTATTCCGCCAGTAACTCTTTGCCTTTCAAAAGAACAAATGCCGTGGTTGGAATAGCGGCATTGGCGGCAAAGGCGGAGCCATTGGCTTTGCGGCATTTTTGACAATGACACTGCATGATGTCACCCAGTTCGCCGCGTATCTCGTATTGAATGCCATTGCATAAACAGCTGCCTGATAACATAAGGTTCTCCTGATTATTGTTGTGTTTCGCGTATTTTAAGATGCGTTTCAGTCGCTAAAGTAACACTGATTATTACGTTGTAACAACCTTGCTTTGTATGGCGTGGGTGGCAAAAATCCGTGTTTATATTGCACGTTAGCCGTGCTATTTCCGTATATTGGCTCATCCATTTGGTTTGCTTGATTTCACTAAGTTGGGCTGGTTACACTGGATGAAGACATTAGATTATCCAATAAAATTATAAGGAGCCACGTGTGAGCCAGACATTTGATTCAATATTTAAACAAGACGTTAAGCGGATTCATTATCAAATTGATGTATTAGATTCGAATAAAAGCCATATTCACGTTGTGATTTGGCCGACATTTTCCGGTTTGAGTGATTTTGAAAAAAGCGTCGCGGATCAGATCGCAGCGTTTGGCTTCTCAGTGACCGCGATTGACTTATACGGCCAAGACAAGAACCCTGTGGCGCTGGATGAAAAACGGGCAAAAATGGGTGCGTTGTTGGCAGAAGCAGAGCCTTTGCACGCACTGCAACATCAGCTCACACAGTCTGCTTGCGATGGCATGCAGACTAAAACCATCGTTCATGTGGGTTTCTGTTTAGGCGGACGCTTGGCGTTAGAAGCTGGATTGCATTTTGAGGGCAGCGCAGGTGCGGCGAGTTTTCATGGGTTGATGAGCTTCTTTCGCGCTCAATCAGAAGACAAAGCCAATACCAAGGCCAAACTATTGGTGTTGAACGGACATCAAGACCCATTGGTGCCAGAAGGCGATGCACAAGAAGCAAAACGCTATTGGACGAGCTTAGGAATGGATTTCCAGTTTGTGGATTTCAGTAACACCGTGCATTCATTTATGTTGCCAAGCGCCGACAACCCTGATCACGGAAGCCAATATAATCCGCTGGTCGCGCAGCGCTCGTATCTTTATTTAGCAAATTTCTTAGAAGAGTTTGTTTAGGCTTTGTTCTGAGTCTTAAGCAACAAAAAGCCCGTTGCATTGGCTTGATTATGAATCAATCTAGCACAACGGGCTTTTTGTTGTTTTTATACTATTTTCGAAAAATACAGTTAAACGTTTAACAAAGGACTTGATTGATTAAAACTTAGTCTGCTAGTCTTAGTGCTGTTAAACGTTTAACTATAAATATTAAAAAGGTACGTTTGCAATGAGAAAGCCTTCAATCCGTGAAGTCGCTAAATTAGCTGATGTTTCAACAGCGACGGTTTCTAATGTCTTTTCGGGCAAGAAACCGGTTAATGACGAGCTTAAGGAGCGAGTTCGCTTAGCAGCGACTCAACTCGGCTATCAAATGGATCGTGCTGCTTCTCAACTACGCTCACAACGAAACAAAGTTGTCACAGTTTTGGTGCCAAATATCACCGATACGTTTTTTGCTACCATTGTTTCCCACCTTGAAAACCTTGCATTTGAACATGGCTACGACGTTATTGTTGCAAGCTCACACGATCGAGATGATGTTGAAGCCTCTCGTATCAACGCTCTGATGAGCTGGCGACCAGCAGGGATGATTGCTATCCCATGTTCTGGCCAGTTATCGGAATCACTTCTAGATCTAACATCCCATTGTCCAACCGTCTTGATTGACCGTGTTTCTGTTCATTCAGCGCCGTTCGATACGGTTACGATTGATAATCGAGCCGCTGGGGATTTAGCCTGCCAGCATCTTGCAGACGCAGGTCATGAGAGCATCCTTATTGCGGCGTCGAACTTGTCCTTTCCTCCTATTCGTGAACGTGTTGAAGGGGCTTTTTTGGCCATGGAAAAATCTCATTTGACCAAGCCAAATGTTATTGAGCTGGGGTCTGATTTAGAAGAAGGCGCTATAAAAATAGCGAACTGGTTAGGGCACAATCCCAAGCCAACGGCGATCTTAGCGTTAACAAACGTGACAACGCTGAGCACACTTACTGCTTTAGCTGAATGCAATATTAAAGTCGGTCAGGATATTTCGTTGGTGGCCTTTGATGATTACGCTTGGATGTCTGCACGCAGTACGAGTTTAACCGCAATACGCCAGCCAGTGGCCGAGGTCGCCCAGAATGCATGGTCTCGATTGTTAGAACGTATTGACTCAGAAAGAATAAATGTCGATCCAAAGGCCACCATTTTGGAAGCGACGCTTATTCAGCGACACTCTGTGAAAAATATTTCAGTAGAAAGTTAGGACTGTTGAAGTGGGAAGGTCACGTTAGTGATCCAATTTGGAAAACAATAGAGAAATAAGTTTAGGAGGCCAAGATGCAGAATTAACGAGTGAGAAATGGAGCCGGTAATACAAACGTTTTACCTTAACAAATTAACCCTGCATCTTCGCGGAGGTTAGAGCTCAATAAAGATGTCTAACCGCCTTACATCACTGTTACAGCAGTTATGAAAGACGACGTTAGTGTATTACATCTGAGTTTTTTAACCAATAGTGTGAGTGAGGGTAACGAAGCATCAATCATGATTTGATTGTTGTGGGCGATTTTCGCCTAAAATTATTGATCGGAGTGTAAGTAATGAAAACTATAGCAACAAAAATAATCGGTTTTACTACGCTTGCCGCTACCTTTGGAACGTTCGCAGCACAAGCACAAGCGTCGTCGACAGTAGCGTTTTTGATGCCAGATCAGGCATCTACTCGATATGAAAAGCATGACTTTCCAGGCTTTAAAGCCGCCATGGAAAAGCTTTGTTCAGATTGTAAGTTGATTTATCAAAATGCCAATGGCGACGTGTCTTTACAACAGCAACAATTTAACTCGGTGATTACTCAAGGGGCAAAAGTGATTGTTCTGGATCCTGTCGATTCCAGTGCTGCGGCTTCTTTAGTAAATTTGGCGCAAAGCCAAGGCGTTAAAGTGATTGCCTACGATCGTCCTATTCCAGGAAAAGCTGCCGACTTCTACGTGTCCTTTGACAATAAAGGCATAGGTAAAGCCATTGCAGAAAGCTTGGTCCAACACCTAGAAAAAATGGGCGTGCCAAAAGACAAAGGCGGCATTCTTCAAATTAACGGTTCTCCTACCGATGCCGCTGCGGGTTTGATCCGCGATGGTATTGATGAAGGATTGGATAACAGTGGCTACACGACTATTGCCGAGTACGACACGCCAGATTGGGCGCCACCAAAAGCACAAACTTGGGCAAACGGCCAAGTGGCTCGTTTCGGCTCAAATATATTAGGGGTTGTGGCTGCGAATGATGGTACTGGTGGCGGTGCGATTGCTGCGTTAAAAGCCGCTGGTGTGAATCCTCTTCCACCAGTAACTGGTAATGACGCGACAATTGCCGCTTTGCAGTTGATTATTGCGGGTGATCAGTACAATACCATTTCTAAACCGTCTGAGATTGTTGCTACCGCAGCAGCTCACGTTGCCGTTCAAATGCTAAACGGTATTACGCCGACAGCAAAAACAACGTTGTACAACACGCCATCTGAGCTTTTTGTTCCGGAAGTGGTGACGCGCGAAAACATCAAAGAAATTATTTTTGACAGCGGCGTTACCTTCGCTGGTGATGTTTGTACTGGTCGATATTTAGCAGGTTGTAAAGAGCTTGGTATTTGGCGCTAACGATACGCTAATACTCTAATGCTCCGCCGCTCACATCGTTTGAGCGGCGTCTTTCCTAACTTAACTCCTGTGGAGAAAATCATGTCTTCAAGCACTTCTGCGCGCTCAGAGGGTCGTCAGCCCATTCTTAGTTTGCGTAAAGTCTCTAAAAATTTTGGTGCGGTTGCCGCACTTACAGACATCGATCTTGATGTTTATCCTGGCGAAGTAGTGGCCTTAGTCGGTGACAATGGCGCGGGTAAATCGACTTTAATTAAAACTCTAGCTGGCGCTCATTCGCCCACTTCTGGAAGCATTCTTTTTGAAGGAAAAGAAGTGGTTATGGAAGGGCCTAGCGCGGCGTTGGAACTAGGAATTGCGACGGTTTTCCAAGATTTGGCATTGTGTGAAAACTTAGACGTTGTCGCCAATATTTTCTTAGGACAAGAAAAGTCGCCGTGGCACATGAATGAAACAGAAATGGAAGTTACTTCTTGGACTTTACTCAATGAACTGGCGGCACGTATTCCCAGTGTTCGTGATGTCGTCGCGTCTCTTTCAGGTGGTCAGCGTCAGACTGTGGCGATTGCCCGTTCTTTATTGTCAAACCCCAAAATTATCATGCTCGACGAGCCAACTGCCGCGCTTGGGGTTGCACAAACGGCCGAGGTTTTGAATCTAGTCGAACGAGTAAAAGCGAAAGGGTTAGGGGTCATTATGATCTCTCATAATATGCAAGATGTCAGAGCCATTGCGGACCGTGTCGTAGTATTGCGCTTAGGTAAAAACAACGGGGTTTTTCCTGCTGATGCGTCAAATGAAGTCCTTATCGGTGCCATTACGGGTGCAACGGATAATGCGGTTTCAAGAAGAGCAAAGCGTTTAGCAGAGGCTGATAATAAAGTCGAGGAACTACAATGAGTAATTCAATAAAAAATTCTGATAATAAAGTGGGTCTTTTAGACCGTAGTGACAGTCGTGTAACGCATGTGAATGGTTTTTCTGGCAGTCTCCACGCTTTTATTGATCGTGTTAAATCGGGTGATTTAGGTTCTTTACCGGTAGTGGTTGGTTTGGTTTTGATTTGGGGGATCTTTACGGCAATTAACCCTATTTTCTTGTCAGCGAACAACCTAGTAAACCTTTTATTCGATTGCTCTACGGTGGGTATTATTGCGTTGGGTATTGTTTGCGTCCTAATGCTTGGCGAAATTGACCTCTCTGTTGGCTCAATGAGTGGTGTTGGCTCGGCTTTACTCGGTGTGTTGTGGGTGAATCAAGGTTGGCCATTAGCCTTAGCCATTGGGGCAAGTTTGTGCGTTGGCGCCATGATGGGGTTTTGTTATGCCTATCTTAGAACCAAAATTGGTATGCCAAGTTTTGTGTCTACACTGGCAGGGTTGTTGGCATTATTAGGCTTCCAACTTCTTCTATTGGGTTCTACTGGTTCGATCAATTTACCATACGGTTCGTCAATGGTGAATTTTGGTCAATTGATGATTATGCCAGCATGGGTGGCTCATTTATTTGCACTCATTCCTGGTATCGTCATTGTGGTAATGGGTAAGAGTGTTAGCAATAAGCGACAAGCATTGAACCTTTCAGCTAAAAGTTTGAACAGCATTTTATTAAAGGCATTGTTTGTTACGGTTGCGTTAGAAGCCGCCGCATTTTATCTGAATCAATCTCGTGGTGTGCCATGGATGTTTGGGTTATTTGTTTTGCTAGTCATCGGTATGGATTACGCATTAACCCGCACTAAGTGGGGCCGTTCTATGTTTGCAGTCGGCGGTAATGCTGAAGCAGCACGTCGTGCCGGCATCAACGTGAAAGCCATTTACATTAGTGCGTTTGTATTGTGCTCTTCTTTGGCCACTTTGGGTGGTGTGCTAGCGGCATCGCGTTTGGCATCGGCGAGTCAGCAAGCAGGCACAAGTGACGTGAATTTAAACGCAATAGCCGCGGCGGTTATTGGTGGTACTAGCCTATTTGGTGGTCGTGGTTCTGCGTGGTCTGCGCTGCTGGGTATTATTGTTATCCAATCTATTGCGAATGGTTTAACACTACTGAACTTGTCGTCTTCTCATCGTTACATGATCACAGGTGCGGTATTGGCCATTGCGGTGATCATTGACAGCTTGGCCCGTCAAAGCCGTGTTTCTCATGGTAAAGCGTAACGTTATCGTTAAGGAGTAAATTAATGAATACTAATTTGGAAGGAAAAGTAATAGCGATAACGGGCGCAGCGTCTGGTATCGGCTTGGCTTGTACAAAAGCGTTCATTGCAGAGGGTGCAGACGTGGTGCTTATTGACCGGTCGGCAACGGCGCTTGAAAAAGTTTGTCAAGAATTGGGTGATAAGGCTATTCCTTTGGTCGTGGACCTTATGAAGAAAGAAGAAGTGAATAGCATGTTGGAGCGTATTTTAGTGCTAACAGATGGCAGGCTGCATGCTTTTCACGCGAACGCTGGCGCTTATGTGGGTGGTGTTTTCGCAGATGGCAATCCTGACGAATGGGATCATATGCTGAATTTGAACATTAACTCTGTGTTTCGGTCTGTGCATGCTGTCTTGCCGCATTTAATTGCTCAAAAAGGCGGCGACATTATAGTGACAAGCTCCATCGCAGGGATAGTTCCTGTCGTCTGGGAACCTATTTATACCGCGTCAAAACACGCGATTCAGGCATTTGTTCATACCCTGCGTCGCCAGCTTAGTGTTCATTCTGTTCGAGTCGGAGCTGTTGCTCCAGGCCCTGTTGTTACCGCGTTATTGGATGATTGGCCAAAAGCGAAAATGGAAGAGGCACTGGCTAATGGCAGTTTAATGCAACCAGAGGCGGTGGCCGATTCTGTTGTCTTTATGCTAACGAGACCGGCCAATATTACGATTCGAGATTTGGTTATTTTACCTAACAGTGTGGATTTATAAATGAGTCGCTTAATTCATGACGCATCCGCTTCTTATGTGGTTGGTGTCGACGTTGGAACAGGCAGTGCTCGTGCTGGCTTGTTTGATTTGCAAGGTAATATGTTACATGTGGCAAAGCATGAGATTACGACATTTCAAGATGCAAATGCACGGTATGAACAATCGTCCGAAAACATTTGGCAGGCCGTTTGTGCGTGCGTGAAAGCGGTTGTTAAAGCGTCGGGATTGCCCGTCGACACTATTGTCGGCTTGTCGTTTGATGCGACGTGTTCAATGGTCGTGATGGGTGAAAACAACCAGCCATTGCCTGTTGGTGAACACGGTATTACGGATCGTAATGTTATTGTTTGGATGGATCAGCGGGCGACGCAGCAAGCCAGTAAGATTAATGAGCTTGGGCACAGTGTTTTAAACTACGTTGGCAATCGCATCTCGCCAGAGATGCAAACCCCCAAATTATTGTGGCTGAAGACACATTTGCCAGAAACGTATCACAGTGCAAAACATTTTTTTGATCTTACCGATTATTTAACCTATCGAGCTTCAGGGTCACAGGCTCGATCTATTTGTACCGTGGTGTGTAAGTGGACGTATCTCGCCCATGAGAGCCGTTGGGACGAATCGTATTTTGACGCCATTGGCCTAGACGATTTATCGGGTACTCAATTTGCTAAAATAGGTACCGAGATTGTTGCGCCGGGAACATCTTTAGCGCAAGGGTTAACGCATAACGCGGCAGAACAGCTTGGATTGAAAGCGGGTACGGCTGTGGCGGCAGGGTTAATTGATGCTCATGCAGGCGGTGTTGGTTCAGTTGGGGCGTTAACGGAAGATGGTACGGCCGCGCCAGCCGAGTGTTTAGCGTATGTTTTTGGAACGTCTGCCTGTACATTGACGACGTCGTCTAAGGCGGTCAATGTGCCTGGGGTTTGGGGCCCGTACTTTTCTGCGATGTTACCGAGTATGTGGTTGAACGAAGCAGGGCAGTCTGCCGCAGGTGCAGCGATTGACCATTTGGTTTTGATGCATCCGGCGTCGGCCGACGCTAGCTTATTAGCAAAAGAAGGGGGTATTCCATTAAGCGTCTGGTTGTCAAAGCAGGCTAAATTGAAAATACTTACTCTTAGCGATGCGGTTAATTTGGCGGAAGGGGCACACGTTGTTCCTGAGTTTTTGGGCAATCGTGCACCGTTTGCAGACCCCAATGCTCGGGCGATTATGGCAGGTCTCAGTTTGGATAAATCCATTGAGAGCCTTGTCGCGCTTTATGTCGCGGGTATCTGTGGTCTGGCGTATGGATTGAGACAAATTATCGAAGCTCAGGCAGAGCAAGGTTTGAATATCGCTCGTGTTGTCATCAGTGGCGGAGCTGGGCAAGACCCATTAGTCCGCCAGCTCATAGCCGATGCGACGGGAAAAGACGTGGTCGCTCCCAGTGCTGATGAGCCTGTCATACTTGGAACTGCTATGTTAGCGGCGGTTGCGGCAGGGGCTTATTCGAACGTGGAGGATGCTATGAAAGCGATGTCGTCTTTCGGAGATCGATATTTGCCGGCTGCTGAGGATATTCGTCAATTACATGATGCGAGATATCTTTCCTTTACTAAGTTACAAGCCATTGCTCGGGAGCTGTAAAAGTGTTGAACGTTACTGGGGAAGCTCTACCGAAAATGCTGGACTTGATTATTTTTGACTGTGATGGCGTGTTGGTCGATAGTGAAATTTTGTCTATTGAGGCTTTGCACGATTTGATTCTCAAGCAAGGTGGAAACTTGACGAAAGAGGACGTTATTCAGCGGTTTCAAGGCCGCAGTATGAAGTCAGCTCGGGATGAATTATTTGCATCGCAAGGCGTTAAGCTAACCGACGCTTCTATTGCGGAAATGAACGAGTATTTGTTTGCTCGCTTTCAACAGGAGCTACAACCCGTTTTAGGTGTTACCGCGTTTATTGAGTCATTAAATTTGCCGTATTGTGTTGCCTCGTCCTCTCATCCTGAGAGGATTGACGCGAGTCTAACAGCGACGAACCTTCGTCATTACTTTTCAGGAAAGGTGTTTTCATCAACAATGGTAAAAAATGGGAAACCTGCACCGGATTTATTCCTATTTGCCGCTGAAAAGATGGCATTTCCCGCGGAACGTGTACTGGTAATTGAGGACAGCCCTGCCGGCGTACAAGCGGCGAGAAATGCTGGCATGTTGTCTATTGGCCTGACAGCTGGATCTCATGCTAAGCACCCAAATCATAGGAAACGGCTTATTAATGCCGGTGCTAATTGGGTTGTGAACAGTTACGACGAAGTCGCGAAAATCATTTGGACGTTATCTTAACGACACAGTTAGTAACTAGTTAAAAACCAAGATAATAAAAATGCCTTCATACAAAGTATGAAGGCATTTTTTGTTTTTACTAATATTGTAGATTTTTTATCGTGCTGGAACAGGGCGGTTAATTAATGCTTCGCCATCACGATTGAATAAGTAACAGTCTTCTTTTTTGATACCTACTTGGATATGTTCACCGTTGCGAGTGAGGTTCGAACCGCTGACTTCAATAGTGAGTTTATGCCCTTCGTATTGACCATAAAGATAGGTTAGGCCACCAAGGTGTTCGGCCACGTCAATATCAATGTCTAGTGTTACATCCGCTTCTTGGATGTTTTCCTTTACATGTTCTGGGCGAATGCCCAGTTTTACGGTTTCATTGACCGATACCTTCGTACTGTCTACTTCCAGTTCGATTACCTGTCCTGCAATGTTGATTACAGCTAGATCTGCTTTGTCTATGCTAATGATTTTTCCATCGAGAAAATTCATTCTTGGGGAGCCAATAAAACCGGCGACAAATTCATTGGCTGGATTATGATAAAGCTCGAGAGGCGAGCCAACTTGCTCTACATTACCAGCGCGTAATACGACGATTTTGTCGGCCAATGTCATGGCCTCAACTTGATCGTGAGTTACGTACACCATGGTGGCTTTTAGCTTGTTGTGAAGCTGAGCGATTTGAATACGCATATCGACGCGCAATTCAGCGTCTAGGTTAGACAGTGGTTCGTCGAACAAAAATACATCTGGTTGACGAACAATGGCACGACCAATAGCCACACGCTGGCGTTGGCCTCCGGATAGCTGTTTTGGCTTGCGATCTAATAGCTCATTAAGCTGTAAAATATTAGCCGCGTTGGACACTTGTTCCTTGATTTTTTCAGGATCAACGCCGTTCATGCGTAAGCCGAAACTCATGTTTTCTTCGACCGTCATGTGAGGGTAGAGCGCATATGACTGGAATACCATGGCAACACCGCGATCGGCTGGCGCCACGTTGTTCATGTTGACGTCGTTGATTTCAAGTTTTCCGTCGGTAATGTCTTCAAGTCCTGCGATCAAGCGCAGCAGCGTGGATTTACCACATCCAGATGGACCCACAAAGACCACAAACTCCCCGTCTTTTAGATCCAGATCGACACCATGAATGGTTTCAATATCTTGAAACCGTTTGATGACGTTTGTTAGTTTTATCGTCGCCATAATGGACTTTCCTATGCTAGTTAGAGGCCATGGCCCCCATTCGGGTGGATACTTTCTTACAGGCGTCTTTGACCAATGTTTGAAAGTGTTGAAAGCGTGCGTCGTCTACTCGAAATTTTGGTGCAGTAATACTCAGCGCTGCAATGGGTTCGTTTCTGTGATTTAGAATGACAGAAGCCGCGCATTGAATACCTTCTTCGTGCTCTTCTAAATCCAAGGATATTTTGCATTCGCGAATGTTGATGAGAGCATCTCTCAACATCTCTTCGTTAATCAAAGTGGTTTCTGTGTGTTTGATGAAGCTCTGTACTTTGATCGCTTCGGCCAGTAAATCTTCACTGAGAAACGCCATCATGGCTTTGCCGACACCCGTACAATACGCAGGGCCTTTCTTGCCGACGGCAGAAAAAAGTCGCAAGCTTTTCTGACTTTCCAGCTTGTCGATGTAAATCACTTCCCCTCGATCTAGAACCGCAAGGTGAATAGTTTCACCGGTTTCGTTCCATAAATGTTTCATTTGATCCGCAGCAATGTCACGTACATCAATTTTTGACCAAGCTTGATGGGCCAATTCCAATAAACCGTAGCCCGGATGATAAAGCTGCGTTACTTCGTCGAAGCGTATCAGACCTTTTTCTGTCAGTGAGGTTAGCGTTCGATGTGCAGTGGCTTTAGGCAAGTCGGTTTTGTCGACCAGATCGGCAAAGCGTAATGGCACAGGCGTCATGCAAACTTCTTGCAACAGGCTGAGTGCTTTGTCTAGCGATGAGCCTCCGCTCTTAGTTTCCACGTTTGCCATTATCATTTTTCCTTGTTTTTTTAGAAGTTGAATTGACCGTAATGATACGGACATGAAAAATGTTCTAAATTGAGTATTGCAAAAAATGGAACTTTATTCCATTATTTTATTAAGCGAGTTATCTGTCCTCACATTCAGACTTGGATTACAGATAATAAGTAGGGCAATAAATTAATTAATAAAAATAAGAGGTGTGTGCGCCATGCAGAAATTGCATAGCAGACCACAACAATGGATGCCGGTTTTATTCTTAGCGCCAGCGGTCATCATGTTTGTGGTCTACGTTATTTTTCCGATTCTCCAGAGCATCTGGTTGAGTTTTTATGAGTGGGATGGCATTGGTGAAAAAACCTTTGTGGGTTTTAGTAATTACATTGAACTCTTCGATGACTATCAATTTTGGGTGGCGCTAAAAAACAATCTCTATTGGATGGTATTCTTCATGTTGGCACCTCCGATTGGTTTGGGGATTGCCTTATTTCTGAATCAAAAAATCATGGGCATACGCCTTGTTAAATCCATGTTTTTCTTTCCATTTGTTATTTCGCAAGTCGTCGTCGGCTTAGTTTTTTCTTGGTTCTACGACCCTTCATTCGGCTTGTTTAATAAGGCGATTGGCTTGTTTGGTGTGGAGCCGGTAGCGGTATTGTCCGATGAAAATTGGGTGACCTTCGGCATCATAGTCGCTGGGCTTTGGCCACAAATTGCGTACTGCATGATCTTGTATCTCACAGGCTTAAATAACCTCAATCCAGATCAAATTGAAGCCGCACGTTTGGATGGCGCACATGGCTGGAAAATGTTGCGCCATGTGATTCTTCCTCAGCTAAAACCAGCCACTTTTATTGCGATTGTTGTGACGGTGATTGGTGCGTTACGTAGCTTCGACCTTGTGGCGACCATGACCAGCGGCGGACCGTTTGGCTCGTCCAGTGTGCTGGCTTACTTCATGTATGAGCAGTCCATTTTTAACTATCGAGCGGGTTATGGTGCGGCAATAGCGACTGTATTGTTCCTGATTATGGATATTTATATTGCCTACTTCTTGTGGCGCATGCTGAAGAGTGAGAAAGCCTAATGTTTCCTACGCCTATCGAAAAAAGATCGTTACCTTTTAATGTAAGTTATCGCGTTGCCGTGTGGATTTCGCTGTTCCTTTGGTTGCTGCCACTGCTGGCTGTTTTGTTGACTTCTGCGCGCTCAACCGCCGACATTAACGCCGGTAATTACTGGGGCATTCCGTCTGAATGGATGCTGTTTGAAAACTACACCATGGTGTTCACCGAAACGCCGATGTTTCGGTATTTGTTGAACTCCATTTTGATCACAGTGCCCGCAGTGATTGGCGCGGTGGCCTTGTCTACCTTGGCGGGTTACGCGCTAGCCAAGTTCAAGTTTCGTGGCAATGTTGCTCTATTCGCGGCTTTTATAGCGGGGAACTTTGTACCTTTTCAAATCCTGATGATTCCAGTACGAGACTTAACCATCGGTATGGGGTTGTACGACACCGCATCGGGTTTGATTCTGTTTCATATCGCTTTTCAAACCGGTTTTTGTACCTTGTTCATGCGTAATTTTATTGTTGGCTTACCGGATGAATTGATCGAAGCCGCACGCGTAGAGGGCGTGAGCGAATGGCAGATTTTCTGGCATGTTGTCTTGCCTTTGGTACGTCCCGCTTTGGCGGCGTTGTCGGTGTTGATTTTTACCTTTATCTGGAATGACTATTTCTGGGCGTTGGTGTTGGTACAGAGCGATGAAGTACGTCCTATTACCGCCGGCATCAGTGCGTTAAAAGGTCAGTGGATGGCGTCTTGGCAGTTGATTGCAGCGGGTTCCATCATCGCTGCGTTACCACCGGTTATTCTATTTTTCGCCATGCAACGTCACTTTATTGCGGGCTTAACATTGGGCGCGACGAAAGGGTAATCATGATGAAAAATAATGTAAACATGAACTTTTACCGCCAAGATCAGCAGGGCAAAACGCTGGTAGTGGCTTGCCCAGAACAGGGTGCGCCGGAGTTGGTGTTTTTTGGTGATGCATTGCCTGCCAATACGGATTTACCGAATTTATATCTATCTAAGCAAATGGCGACGCCACAGGCCATGATTGATCTGCCAGCACCAATGAGCCTGATCCCAGAAGCGGGGCGAGGTTGGTTGCAATCGCCCGCGATGGAAGCCAGCGCAGAAGATCGCCCCGTGTGGGCAGCGTGTTGGTCATTAATCGACGTGAACGAATTCCAAACAGGTTTGGTGATTCGTTTAGAAGACAAAGTGGCTCAGCTTTCACTCACACTAGACATTGGTTTGTTGCCATCGGGCGTGTTGCGTCAACAATTGACCTTGACCAATCAAGGTCGGGGTGATGTGGCGGTTCAGCGTTTGGCGTGTACTTTGCCCGTGGCGAGTCATTTTGTCGAACGCATGGGGTTTTATGGCCGTTGGTGCCAAGAGTTTCAGCAAGAGCGCAGCGACTGGCAGTCAACTTGGCTGCAAGAAAATCGCAATGGCCGTAATTCTCACGCGAACTTTCCAGCGGTGATTGTGGGCGAGCAAGGTTTTGCGGAACATCAAGGCGAGCTGGTTGGCGCGCATTTAGCGTGGAGCGGTAATCACAGATTAAAAGCCGATTACACAATAGAAGGCCATCGTTATTTACAGGCGGAAGCCTTGTATTTGCCGGGCGAGATCGTCTTGGCGACGAATGAAACGCTTTCTACACCAGAATTATTAGCCAGCCACAGCTCAGTGGGCTTGAATACGATGAGTCAGTCTTTTCATCAAGAGGCTCGCCAGCGTTTACAGCTTACGAAACCGCGTCCTGTGCATCTCAATACTTGGGAAGCGTTCTATTTTGATCATGATATGGCCCAACTGAAAGCCTTGGCAAGCGCCGCGGCAGAGGTCGGCGTGGAACGTTACATTCTCGATGATGGTTGGTTCCGTGGTCGTGATCATGACAAAGCGGCGTTGGGCGATTGGTTTGTGGATGAAACAAAATACCCCGACGGTTTGATGCCGCTGATCCGTTACGTCAAAGACGATCTCGGTATGGAATTTGGTTTGTGGTTCGAACCTGAAATGGTCAATCCTGATTCCGATTTATTCCGCGCGCATCCTGATTGGGCGTTGCAATTACCACAATACGATGCGGCGTTGGCGCGTAATCAGTTGGTACTGAATCTCGCCAAACCGGAAGCCTATCAATACATTCGTGAACGTTTGTTTGCCTTGTTTACGGAGTATTCGATTGATTACGTGAAATGGGACATGAACCGAGATTACACCCAGCCAAGCGGTGACATTGCGCCACAGGCTCATGCGCAAGTGGGGGCTTTGTATCGGTTGCTGGATGAGATAAACCAAGCGTTTCCAGACATGGAGATCGAAAGCTGTTCGTCCGGCGGCGCACGAGTGGATTTTGGGATTTTAAATTACACCAAGCGTTTTTGGGCGTCCGATTGCAACGACGCATTAGAGCGTCAGAGCATTCAGCGTGGCTTTAGCTATTTCTTTCCGCCCGAAGTCATGGGGTCACACATTGGCCCAGATAAAAGCCATACCACCAGCCGAATTCACGATGTGGTGTTTCGAGCGGGCACCGCGATGTTGGGGCATTTGGGTATCGAATGGAATTTGCTGGACGCCAACGAAGCGCAAAAAGCGACGATTGCGAATTGGTTGTCTCATTACAAACAGCATCGTGACATTTTGCACAAGGGCAATAATTGGCGTTTACCGAGCGCCGATGGCCGAGCACAAACTCAATGGGCATTGAGTCAAGATCGTATGCAGGGTTTGGCGGTTTACAGTCAACTTAGTATGCCAAAACAAGCGCAAACCTTACCGGTGCGTTTGCCCAATTTATTGCCTGAACAGCATTATCGAGTTGAGGTGTTAGAACACAGTCCATTGCCAGGCCACCTTATGAAAGCCTTACCTGCATGGTGGAAAAAAGACCTTATTTTGAACGGTGCGAACTTGAGTCAGGTTGGGCTGCAATTGCCCATTTTAGACCCTGAATCCCTTATTTTATTAAGTATCCAAGCTGTGCCTATGACGGAGAATATCTGAATGAGCAATGACAATATTGAAGATAAAAAGACAGATAAAAAACCATTACGCAGCCAGCAGTGGTACGGAAAACTAGACAAAGACGGTTTTATTCATCGCAGCTGGATGAAAAACCAAGGCTTGCCAGATCACAGCTTTGACGGTCGTCCTATTATTGGTATTTGTAATTCGTGGAGTGAACTGACGCCGTGCAATGCGCACCTTCGTGAATTGGCAGAATACGTGAAACGCGGTGTATGGGAAGCGGGCGGTGTGCCACTTGAATTCCCTGTGATGTCATTGGGTGAAACCCAAATGAAGCCGACCGCTATGTTGTTTCGTAATTTGATGAGCATGGACGTAGAAGAATCCATGCGCGCTTACGGCATGGACGGCGTTGTGTTATTAGGCGGTTGTGACAAAACCACACCAGCGCAATTAATGGGCGCGTGTTCGGTCGATTTGCCAACCATCGTTGTGTCGTCTGGCCCTATGTTGAACGGTAAATATCGCGGTAAAGACATTGGTTCTGGCACAGACGTTTGGAAATTCAGTGAAGCCGTACGCGGCGGCAAAATGAGCCTAGACGAATTTATGCGCGCCGAATCGGGCATGTCTCGCTCGCGTGGAACCTGTATGACCATGGGCACCGCGTCGACCATGGCGTGCCTAGTGGAAGCTTTGGGCATGTCGTTACCTGAAAACGGTACTTTGCCAGCGGTGGACGCGCGTCGTCAGGCGTTGGCGCACATGACTGGCGGGCGTATTGTCGAGATGGTCAAAGAAGACCTTAAACCCTCTGACATTCTGACCAAATCTGCTTTTGAAAATGCCATTCGTGCGAATGCGGCGATTGGCGGTTCCACCAATGCGGTGGTGCATTTATTGGCGATTGCCGGACGAGTTGGGGTGGATTTGACCCTAGACGATTGGGATCGCATCGGGGCAGAAATCCCTTGTTTGGTGGATTTAATGCCATCGGGTCGCTTCCTCATGGAAGATTTTCATTACGCGGGCGGTTTCCCCGCCTTGATCCAGCGCTTAAGTCATCTGTTTGATATGTCGGCCAACACCATTTGTGGCGCGAGCTTGGGCGAGATCACCGAAGGCGCGGAATGTTTTAACGAAGACGTAATTCGTCCTCTTGATAACCCCTTACGAGCCAATGCCGGCATTGCGGTATTGCGCGGAAACTTGTCGCCACAAGGGGCGATTATTAAACCAAGCGCGGCGACGCCAGAATTGCTGCAACACACCGGCAAAGCCGTGGTGTTTGAAAATATCGAAGACTACAAAGCGCGCATCGATACGCCGGAATTGGACGTGGATAAAGACTCTATTTTGGTCTTAAAAGGTTGTGGGCCAAAAGGTTATCCGGGCATGCCAGAAGTGGGCAACATGGCTTTGCCAAGTAAGCTATTGGAACAAGGTGTTACCGACATGGTGCGAATTAGTGATGCACGCATGAGCGGCACCGCGTTTGGCACCGTCGTGCTGCATGTGGCGCCCGAATCCACCATGGGCGGGCCATTGGCGTTGGTGCAGCACGGCGATGAAATTACTCTTGATGTAGAAGGACGCGGTTTGCATTTGCACATCACGGACGAAGAAATGGCACGCCGTAAAGCCGCATGGCAACCAGAAAAAAGTGATTACCATCGCGGTTACGCAAAACTCTATATCGATCACGTAATGCAAGCCGATCAAGGTGCTGACTTGGATTTCCTCGTCGGCAGCAGTGGCTCGAAAGTGAGTCGGGAGTCCCATTAATGATAAATAATAAAAACATGACAATTTATCCCAGCTTGGCCGGTCGTCATGCGCTGGTAAGCGGCGGGGCGTCCGGCATTGGTGAAGCACTGGTGCGAGCGTTGGCGCAGCAAGGTTGTTTGGTGAGTTTTTTTGATATCGACCAAGCGGCAGGCGATGCGTTGGCAAAAGCGTTAAATGCGCAGGGTTATCAGGCGCATTTTGATCTGGTCGATTTGACGCATATCGAGACGCTGAAAGACACCATTCATGGTCGCATATCGGCGTGGGGGGCGATTCGAATCTTGGTGAATAACGCGGCGAATGATCATCGTCATACGTTGCAAGAGCTGACGTCGGAACAATTTGATCAATGTATGTCGGTGAATTTGAAACATCACTTCTTTGCGGCACAAGCGGTGGCCCCCGCGATGGCGGCAGCCGGTGGCGGCAGTATTATTAACATGAGTTCCAATTCGTGGATGCTTGGACTGGCGGGTTATCCGGGTTATGTCACTGCAAAAGCGGGCATTTCTGGTTTAACAAAAGGCTTGGCTCGAGAATTGGGCGCGCAAAAAATTCGTGTCAATACGGTGTTGCCCGGTTGGGTGATGACGGAAAAACAAAAGCGATTGTGGCTAACGCCAGACGCCGAAGCAGAGTTAATGACGCAGCAATCATTGAAAGAAAAAATTGAGCCGGAAGACGTGGCGGATTTGGTGCTGTTCTTAGGCGCAGACGACAGCCGGATGATTTCTGGACAAAGTCTGGTGGTTGATGGAGGGCGTTTGTAATGAGCGCATCAAAAACGATTTCACCGTCTATTAGTGACAGCGCGAGCTTTATCGCGGTTGATTGGGGAACCACCAATTTACGTGCCTTTTTGATGAATCAGGATGGTGACATTCAGGCACAACGCGACAGTGACCAAGGCATGTTGAAGCTGGGTGCGGCGGAGTTCGAAGCGGTATTAGCGAGTTTATTGGACGACTGGTTAACACCCAATTTACCCATTTATATGTCGGGTATGGTCGGTAGTCGTGGTGGTTGGCAAGAAGTGCCATACCAACAATGCCCAATTAAACTCAGTGATTTGTCAAAACATCTGCATTGGTTAACCACGTCCTTACCCAACCCTATTGCGATTGTTCCCGGTTTACAAGGCAAAGGTGTCGCGGGGTATCACGATGTGATGCGAGGTGAAGAGACGCAATTACTGGGTGCGATGGATTGGTTAGAAGCGCAAGGTCGCACAGAGGAAGGCCCTGTTTTTTGTTTGCCCGGAACACACTGCAAATGGGTGCAAATCCAAAACGGTCATGTGACGCAATTTTCGACCTCGATTACGGGAGAGTTGTTTGCGCGTCTCAATGATGAATCCAGTTTGGTCAAAGGGTTGCCTAAGTCTGATGTTTTAAACGAAGACGCGTTTAATCAAGGCGTATTGGCCAGCCAACAAGACGGTGGCATTTTGCATCATCTGTTTAGCGCTCGCAGTCGGTTTGTGTGTGGTGAATTGGCCGCCGATGAAGTCAGGGATTACCTGTCTGGTGTGGTGGTTGGTCATGATGTGAATGACATTCTGGAGTCACTGAGCGCGCCAGAAAGCCCAGTTGTTATTGTCGGAAGCAAAGCATTAAGTGCTCGTTATGCGTTGGCACTTGCTTCTCGTCATCTTAAATCTGAGTTTTTAGACGCCAGCGAGGCGAGTATTCGCGGCTTAAAACGTTTAGCGAATAAAGGAGCGTAATGAACATGACACATTCTTTTGATGCACTGATGCAAGAGTTCCCCATGGTGGCCATTTTACGAGGCATTCGAAAAGACGAAGTGGTCGAGCATACGCGTGTTCTGATTGACGCGGGCTTTCGTTTGATCGAAGTGCCGCTGAATTCGCCAGAACCGTTTGTCAGTATTCGCTTGTTGCAAGAGACCTTTGGCGATCAGGTGGTTATTGGCGCAGGTACGGTGTTGACCATGGCGCAATTGACCGAATTGGTCGCCACGGGCGCAAAATTAATGGTGTGTCCGCATACCGATCCTGAACTGATTAAAGCCGCGAAAGTGGCGGGACTGTTCGCCATTCCGGGTTTCTTTACCGCAAGTGAAGCGTTTGCGGCGTTGCACGCGGGCGCGGATGCGGTGAAGTTATTTCCTGCAGAAGCCTTGCCAACGATCAATGTGGTGAAAGCCTTAGGCGCGGTGATACCAGCAGATACTTGGTTGTGTCCGGTGGGCGGCGTGACGCCAGACAATGTTGCTGACTATTTGAATGTGGGCGCGCGTGGCTTTGGTTTGGGGTCCGCCTTGTATAAAAAAGGGCAATCTGTGGAAACGACGAAAGCGAATGCCAATGCTTTTATGACCGCTTGGAAGGCGTATCAAGGAAGCGCTTTTTAGAAGGTGCTCTTTTAGCAAGAAGCCTTCTAAGCAAGAAGCCTTTAAGCAGACAAGACAATTGGGAGAATAAAAATAATGAAGCAAATTAGTACCCAGCGTCATCAATTAGCGGAAGGGCCATTTTGGAGCCAAGCCGAGCAAGCCTTGTATTGGGTCGACATCCCTGCTTGCCAAGTGTGGCGTTGGCACCAAGCGTCGAATGAAACGCAACATTGGACGCTGCCGAAAAAAGTCTCTGCGGTGTTTACCACTCAAAGTGATCGTCTGTTAGTCGCTCTGTCTGACGAAATTGCGTATTTAGATAAAGCCACCGGCGAGCTAGAACACTTATGCGATTTAGACACCGACATCGCCGGCAATCGAAGTAACGACGCTAAGTGCGATCCCAATGGTTTACTTTGGGTTGGCACGATGGACGACGCCGAAAAAGCCGTGTCGGGGCGACTGTGGAAAATTACACCGGAAGGCAAAAAAACGCTCATGTTAGAAGGCATTGGCATTGCCAATACGCTGGCGTGGGATAAGTCTCGCGGGCGCTTTTATTTTGGCGATTCCATGACACGAAAAGTTCACACTTTTCCTTATCCTGAATTTTATGACGTGCGCCAACAATCGCCATTTTTCGAAGTGAAAGAGGGTATTGGTGCGGACGGTTCTTGTATCGACTCCGACGACTGTTTGTGGAATGCAAACTGGGATGGCGCTCGTGTCGTGCGCTACAGCCCTGACGGTGACGTGTTGCAAACGATTGAATTGCCTTTTTCTAAGCCAACGTGCTGTGTGTTTGGTGGCGAGAATGGCATGACCTTATTTATTACGTCGGCCAGTGTGGCAACGAGTGACGAAACGCTGGTGAATCAACCGTTGGCGGGTCATGTGGTGGCGATCGATTTAACTAAGATGAACATTGCTGGCGCGCCAAGCCAGCCTTTCGCAGGAGCATAGAAGATGAAATTAGGCGTTTGTTATTACCCTGAGCATTGGCCAAAAAGCCGTTGGGTGGAAGATGCACAACACATGCAGCGCATTGGCATTGAATACGTTCGTATTGGCGAATTCAGCTGGAGCACGATTGAACCAGAACCCAATGAATGGCATTGGCGATGGTTGGATGAATCATTGGACATTCTTCATGCCCATGGCTTGAAAGTGATTTTAGGCACACCCACCGCGACACCGCCAAAATGGCTGGTGGATCGTCATCCTTCTATGTTGGCAAAAGACGAGCAGGGTCGAGTACGAGGCTTTGGCTCTCGTCGCCATTACACTTTTGCCAGTCTGGAGTATCGGGAAGAGTGCCGCCGAATAGTGACGTTAATGGCGGAACGCTATGGTCAACATCCTGCCGTGGCGTCTTGGCAGACCGACAATGAATACGGCTGTCACAACACCGTTTTGAGCTACGCCGAAACGGACTTGTTGGCGTTTCGCATTTGGTTGGCAGAGAAATACGGCACGATTGCTGCGTTAAACAAAGCGTGGGGTAATGTCTTTTGGAGCATGGATTATCGTTCGTTCGATGAAGTTGAATTGCCAAATTTGACCGTGACCGAAGCTAATCCTTCCCATCGTTTGGACTTTCAACGTTGTTGTTCAGATCAAGTGGTCGCCTTTAATAAGCTGCAAGTGGCTATTTTGCGAGAGCATTCCGCGGGTCGTGATTTGGTTCATAACTACATGGGCTTTTTTACCGCGTTTGATCATCATAAAGTCGGTCAAGATTTGGATGTGGCGAGTTGGGATACCTATCCCTTGGGCTTTTTGGATCAAGAAGCGATTTATACCGAAGAAGAAAAACACGCGTATTTACGGGTTGGTCATCCTGACTTTGGCGCTTTTCATCATGATTTGTATCGCGGTTGCGGAAAAGGGCGATTGTGGATCATGGAGCAACAACCGGGGCCGGTGAATTGGGCACCACATAACCCAACGCCGGCAAATGGCGCGGTGCGTTTATGGACGTGGGAAGCTTTTTCTCATGGTGCGGAACTCGTTTCGTATTTTCGTTGGCGTCAGGCGCCTTTTGGGCAAGAACAAATGCACGCGGGTTTATTGCGACCAGATGCGCAAGAAGCCGAAGCCGCACAAGAAGCGGCGTTGGTTGCCGAGGAAGTGAAGACCTTGGCTGAATCCTTGGGTCTGGACGCCGACGAACTAATGTCGTTGCCAAGTGCTGGGAAAGTGGCGTTGATGTTTGATTACGACGCCTGTTGGTCGCTGGACATTCAGCCTCAATCCCGCGCTTATCGTTATGTATTCTGGTGTTATCGCCTGTATGAAGCCCTGCGTGAGCTGGGATTGTCTGTCGACATTATTCCAAGTAATGCGTCTTTGGATACTTATGAGTTGCTGGTTTTACCGGCACAGGCGCATGTCTCCTCAGGGTTACAAGCAAGGCTTAATGTGTTTAAAGGCGTGTTGCTGGCGGGACCAAGAACAGGCAGTAAAACCGATACCTATCAAATTCCTGAGAACCTTGCGCCAGGACCATTGGCGAGTTTATTGCCGCTGACGGTAGAGCGTGTTGATGCGTTACCCAATCACACTCAACCTGCGGTGTCTGGTCGCTGGGGTTCAGGTTCTTTGTTGCATTGGCATGAGCAAATTAAGACGGCACTGCCTTGTTTGCTAAAAGACGATGGCGGCAACCCTGTATTGATGGGAGAAGGGCGTCATTTTTACCTTGGTTCTTGTATCGACAATGGCTTATTAAAAGCAAGTTTGGCCAAGTTGGCTGAAGCAGCAGGGTTATCGAGTAACTACTTACCGAAAGGGGTTCGTGTTCGTGAGCGTGGCAAGGTTGTTTTTGTCTTTAATTATGCGTCTCACGAGGTGTTTTTTGAACCAGAAGGGGCAGAGCTAGTCATTGGCCATCGTCATTTAGCGGTGGCTGGTGTGTCGATTTGGAAAAAGTGCTAGAAAAAGCGAAAAATAAAGTGGAACCTAGTTTCTTTTATTGATTGTGCACTAAAATTGATCAATACTGAAACACGGTTCCAATTAATAAAAAGAAAAAGAGGGCTTATTGAATGAAAAAAATCCAATCGTTATTAGTCGGTGCAATGGCATTGACTGCGGTTTCCATGGCGAATGCCGGCACCTTGGTGATCAACTCGGATCAAGCGGATCCAGCACCGAAAAAAGCGTTTGCTGAAATCGTGCAAAAATTTGAAGGGGAAAACCCGGATATCACTGTCAAATACAATTTGTATGACAAAGAAGGTTATAAAACAGCCATTCGGAACTGGTTGTCGACCAGTCCACCAGACGTTGTTTTCTGGTACGCGGGTAATCGTATGAAGGCGTTTGTTGATCGCGGTTTGTTTGAAGACGTGAGCGATGTTTGGATAAAAGAAGATCTGAAAACAAACATGCCCTCTGCAACACCGGCGATGACGATCAATGATAAACAGTGGGGTGTTCCTTACACTTATTATCAATGGGGTATTTATTACCGAAAAGACATTTTTGATACGTTAGGCCTTTCTGAACCAAAAACATGGGATGAATTTCTCGCGGTCAATGCCAAGCTAAAAGCCAATGACATCGCGCCTATTGCGATTGGTACTAAGTATTTGTGGACCGCTGCGGGTTGGTTCGATTACTTGAATATGCGCACCAATGGTTTGGATTTTCATATTGATTTAATGGATGGGAAAATTCCGTACACGGACCCTCGTGTTCGTAAGACCTTTGAGCACTGGAAAGTATTGGTGGATAACGGGTATTTCCTAGAAAACCATGCGTCTTACTCTTGGCAAGAAGCACAACCCTTTCTGTACAACGGCAAAGCGGCGATGTATTTGATAGGTAATTTCATTGCGCCAAACTTCCCGAAAGAGCTTGATGGAAAAATGGGCTTCTTCCAGTTTCCACAAATTGATCCGGCTATTGGCATGGCAGAAGATGCGCCAATGGATACGATTCATATTCCTGCAAAAGCGGACAATAAAAAAGACGCGCGTAAATTTTTAGAGTTCATGGCACGCGCTGATAATCAGACCTTGGTGAATGCGGCGTTGTTGCAAATTCCACCGCACAAAAAAGCCCATGCGCCCGATAATTACTTTTTGAACAAAGGTGTGAAAATGCTGAACAATGCGTCTGGTACGGCTCAGTTTTATGACCGTGATACGGATCCGAGTATGGCGCAAGAAGGCATGAAAGGTTTCCAAGAGTTTATGGTGAAACCTGAACGTATGGACGCTATTTTGAAGCGTCTTGAAGGTGTGAGAAAGCGTGTTTTCAAATAACGAATAATGCAGTGTCGTCTTTAGGACGGTGTGTGTTATGTATCACGTTACTCCATAAACCAGTTTCAATTTATTGAAGCTGGTTTTTTTGTGCGTATATTTGTCCTAGAAAAGAAATTCAAGTGTCAAAGAAGATGAGTCTGGGCACTTGTTGGCTTCATTGTGGGTGTTTGTTTCTTTTTCTTTTATAAGGGAGTAGATGGGGGGAAGCGATTCTGATGGCACTTTAGGTTTAATCTTTTGTTGGTCTATGGTCTAATTTTTTATAACTGAATATCTTATTAGGAAAATATTATGTCGCTCAAAACCTCACTTTCTTTCGCTTTAGTGGTAGTCGCCGCCTCCACATCCAGTTATACCTTAGCTTTTGATGACTATTGCACTCCTAAGCTAGATGCCTACCTCAAAAATACTCAAAAAACCGTTGATTCTAAATACATCTCAGAGCGCCAAAAAGATGTTGCGCAAAAAATTCTTGATAAAGTAAAAGTGAGTCGTAATGAGACTAAGGATTGTGTGCTAATCGATAAGCTGTTGCCGTAATTATTACTAATTTTTTTATAGCAGAATGGGTGTTTTCTGATATGTTTTAATATATCGAGTAATTGGCATTGGTGCTTTACTCATAGTATTTGAAAATGTGATGAGAGGAAGAAGCTGAATGGGTAAATTAGAGGCGGCTTTAAAAGTCGCCAAGTCTCTTATGAGAATGCCTTGTGCTGGCCTCGTCTTTCAAGATGGTAGAGTCCTGTATTCTGGTGAGATTGCTGGTCTTAAATGGGCTGACTTTTCTCGCGGACTTTCTTATTCTCAGTTGTTGTCTTCCTCTCGCTTTCTTGATGTTCAAAATGCGCCCTCTGTCCCTTTAGCTTTTTCTAATTTTCCTTGTTTATCCAGTGTGATCGTTGAACCCTTGGCATGCTATAGGGCGAGTTTGTTTTTTTTAAGCGATGAGCCTTTTTTACTGGAAGCCGCTGATCTAGAAGAACACACGACTACATTACTTGATTTGTTCTCGACTTTATTAGAAACCACGTCGCCACCTCCAGAAGCAGGTCAAGCTCTGATTAGTTACGATGACTTAATTCGATTAAACAATAACGTGCCTGTTTTAATCGCTTTGGTGAATAAAGATCTTCGTTATGAGTTCATCAATGACACTTACGAACAGCGTTTTTCAATACTGAAAGATGAGGTAGTAGGTAGGCATGTGAAGGAACACATTCCTTTTGATAGCAACTCAACCATTAAGACTAGGCTTGAAGAAACGTTACAAGGCAAGTCCTCCCGTTTTCATTATGAAGTGCGTCAAGGCGTTAATAATGAGTTGAGATTTATTGGGGCATATTGTGTGCCTCGTATTGATCAAGGTGAGGTGACGGGGCTTTATTTGTGTATGCAGGATGTCACTGCACAACGAAGAACGCTGCATACATTGAAATGCTTACATGAAGTGACGGCAAACACTTGTTTGTCATTAGATGAAAAGTTACAGCGTATTTTACAAGTTGGCGCTGAACAGTTTGCTTTACCCATTGGGCTGATTAGTTCGATAGAGGGTGAGTCCTATCGTGTTGAATATAGCCATACACCTAACGGTGAGGTGCTTCCTGGAGCCATATTTGAGCTAGGCAATACATATTGTGTGCATACGCTTGGAAGTGATTTACCAACGTCTTATTTTCATACTGCTATTAGTGATATCAAAGAGCACCCTTGTTATCAAAATTTTGGCTTAGAAGCGTACATAGGTATTGTTGTTTATGTTGGCGGAAAGCGTTGGGGGACATTGAATTTTTCAAGTCCAAATCCCAAGAAAAAAGCGTTTGGTGACGATGATTATGAAGTGATGAAATTACTTGCTCAGTGGGTTGGTAATGAAATCACACGTCAGCAGAGTGAGGTGAAGCTAACAGCGGCTGAACGTCAGCAACGTCTCATTTTAGACGCGGTCCATGAAGGAATATTTGGTGTAAATGACGAAGGTGTTATTACCTTTGCTAATTCGGCTGCGTGCAAAATATTAGGTTATTCTTTAGACGAGCTACTGAATAATACCTTGTTTTCGTTACTTTCTCATCGAGATGAGAGTGGCGCTCTTTATCCTTTAGAATTAAGCCCTATACATAAAACATTGAAAACCGGTGAAAGCAGTCAAGCTCGTGGCGAATATTTTGGCCGCAAAGATGATGTTTCTTTCGTGTGTGAGTATACCTGTATTGGGATGCGGTCAGAGCAGGGCGATGTAGAAGGTGCTGTTATTTCGTTCCAGGATAGAAGCGAGCAAATGGAAGCAGAGAGTGAGTTTCACGAACAAAAAGTGCTTTTTGAATCATTGTTTTTAAATGCCCCTGAAGCCATTATCATGATAGGGAGCGACCGTACAATTAAAATGATTAACCCTGCCTTTACAGAATTGTTTGGTTACCATCTTGATGATGTTCTGGAAAAAAGCACTAAAATGCTTTATGCCAATGAAAGTGACTTCATAAAACGAGGTAGTGCTTATGGCAATGACCGAGAAAGTGTCTTAAGTCGCTACAGAGTCAGCTACAAAAGTAAGCAGGGTCGTATTATTCATACCGAAACGATTGGCAGTATGATTCCTAATCCTGATGGCAGTTTAGGAGGGTTCATTGCCCACGTTCGTGATGTTAGTGAGCGATTAGAAGTCGAGCAAAAAATGATCGACACTAATCTACGCCTGTCTATTGCTGCCGATGCGGCAGGCATTGGTGTGTGGGAGCTTGATTTAGCGGATCATACACTTCATTGGGATGATTGGATGTACCGCCTTTATAGCTCAAGTAAAGAGGAGGGTGAATCTCCATTTCAAATTTGGGAAGCGTGCGTTTTTCCAGAAGATAAAGCTCGATTAGAAGAAGTCTTAGCCCTCCTAGAAAAAGATGTTGTCAATGGAAAAAGAGAAGGAAGTGCCTTTTCCATTTCCCAGTATTTAGATACAGACTTTAGAATTGTACGACAAGATGGCCAAAACCGTTATTTGAAGTCTAATGCCGCTATTGTTTTTGATAAGGATGGGAGACCCTCTCGTCTTTTAGGGGTCAATATGGATATTACCTCAGGCAAAGAAACGGAGGTGGTTTTGCGTGAAGCAAGCAAGCAAGCGGTGGCGGCAAGCAAAGCCAAAAGTGATTTTCTCGCAACGATGAGTCATGAAATTAGAACGCCATTAAACGGTGTTTTAGGGATGGCAGAGCTTCTTTCTTCCACCAGGCTAGATTCAGAGCAAAATGAGCAACTGCGAATTTTGAGAGAATCGGGAGAGAGCTTATTAAACCTTATTAATGATTTATTGGATTTTTCAAAAATCGAAGCGGGCCATCTTTCTATTGAGAAAGTCGATTTTGATTTGGAAAAATCCATTTATGATGTTGCGCGCTTATTGATGGTAAGGGCTGAAGAAAAAGGCATCGATTTACTGATCGAGTATGATGATGATTGCCCGAGATTTTTGGTGGGTGATGTTTTTCGTATAAAGCAAGTTCTGATCAATTTAATGAGTAATGCGATTAAGTTCACGAATGTTGGTTATGTCTTAGTATCGACAAAAGGCGTGGTTAATCAGCAAGGCGTCGTATCAGTAACGATCAATGTTACCGATACAGGTGTTGGCGTTGCTAAGGATGCTCAGTCATGTTTATTTGATGCTTTTGTGCAGGCCGACAGCTCAACAACTCGTAAATTTGGGGGTACGGGTCTAGGGCTTGCGATTACCAAGCAGCTGATAGGGTTGATGCATGGCGATATCACATTGTTAAGTGAATTGGGAGTTGGGTCGACTTTTACGGTGCATTTTACTTTGCCAGAAAGCCATGCGATGCCCAAAATAGAAACCGTAGTCAATGAATCCTTGTTGGTAGGCAAGAAAGCATTGGTTGTTGATGATAATGAGATAAATCTAACAATCTTAAAGAATCAACTAAAATCCTGCGGAATTGATGCGGATATAGACATTAGTTCCGTCGATGCTTTGTGTCATATAAAACAGGCGATAGACAGTGGCTCGCCATACGATATTATTGTTTTAGATTACATGATGCCTGAATTAGACGGTTTGATGTTGGCTGAATTGATTCGTGCTGAAAGTAAGTCGATGGTTCAGCCTATTCTATTGATGACATCGTCAGCTGGTGTGTTGTCTCAAGAAGAGTTATCTATTGCGGGTATTAATGTGTGCATTGCTAAGCCTATGGGAAGGACTTCATTGAAGAAAGGCCTGATATCAGCTCTGTCTTCTGGTTTCATAGGGCAACAATTTTCCAGTGGTGAGTTGAGTCGACTTGATAGTAAAGAGGGCGAAAGCAGCGCATGCGATTTAAGGAAAGGCGTTATATTAGTAGTCGAGGATATGAAAGCTAATATGGCGGTTGCTAAAGGAATTTTGGTTAGAATGGGTTTTGAGGTTGTTGAGGCTGAAAACGGAGCCATTGGAATAGAACAGTGGGAGAGTCATAACCCGAACCTGATTTTTATGGATTTGCATATGCCGGTCATGGACGGGCTTTCTGCAATGCGTCGTATTAGGCAGATTGAGAAAAACGGCTATAATAAACGTGTTCCGATTGTAGCGTTGACCGCGGATATTATGCCTGCAACACTATCAGAAGTGCTTCGTGCCGGTGGTGATGGATTGGTACCAAAACCCTTTAAACAAAAAGAGTTAATAGAGATGTTGGATAAATGGTTGTCAGTTGATCAGCCGTCATTGGTTGTTTCGGAAGATAAAAATGAACCGTTAGTGACATCTGTTTTTGATATTCAGTCTAATGTTGTGATTGATGAGTCAGTGCTTAATGATTTGAAAGCGATTTTGGGTGACGATTATTTATTGTTGGTTGACGCATTTTTTAGTGATGCTGATAGCATCATTGATGCTTTTAACAAGATGATTGAGAAAGGAGACATGCCTGACTATACCTCTGTGTCTCAGCTCTCGCATAGTTTGAAATCGATTAGCCAAAATGTAGGGGCTATGGCCTTATCATCTATGGCGGCTCAGCTTGAATTGGAGAGTCGCCAAGTCGACGTGCCAAAATTGCAGGCTAAATTAGGTGCATTAATAGTGATGTACCAGAACGTTAAAAACGAACTTCAGCGCATAGTGGCAGGATTATGAAAGTATTAATTGTTGATGACACAAACACCGATCGTTTATTACTTAAACTGCATTTATCGAAGCTGGGTTATAAAGTAATAGAAGCGGCGAATGGACAAGAGGCAATAGAGCAATTTGTTGAACATTCGAATGAGCTTGATCTTATTTTAATCGATGTTCAAATGCCTTGTATGAATGGGTTTGAGGCAGTCAAATCCATTCGAAAAATACAAGAGCAGAAAAAACAGGAGTGGTTACCTGTTATATTTTTGAGCGCCAGCGCTGAAGATGCTGATATTGAAAAGGGTATTTTGGCTGGTGGAGACGATTACCTTATTAAGCCAATTAGTCAAAAGGTCCTTTCTGCCAAAATGTTGGCGATGAAACGAATTGCCGACATGAGGCGCCGATTGGTGGAATCCAATCGAATTCTTAATGAGTTGGCTACTACAGATCATTTAACAGGCTCAGCGAATCGTCGTGCTTTTGAGTCTACCCTAGAGCATGAGATGTCTTCTAGTCGTCGATATGGCAGTCGTTTAGCGTGCGCTATTTTTGATTTAGATAAGTTCAAAGTGATAAATGACACTTTTGGCCATGATGCTGGAGACGCTGTTTTGGTTGAGGTGGTTAATCGAATTAAAGCGAATTTAAGAGAAGGTGACACTATTGGGCGCTTAGGTGGAGAAGAGTTTGGTATTATCCTGCCTAATGTCGAGGAGAGTGAAGTCCTTGCTGCGTTTGACCGTTATCGTTGTATTGTGGCGGATCACCCAGTCGTGCATGAAAGTATCAACATTGCTGTTACTGCCAGTATTGGTGTGGCTGTATATGCAGGAGAGGAAGAGAGTAAAGAGGTTTTGTTGAAGCGTGCAGATGAGTCACTGTATGAAGCCAAAGAGACGGGGCGTAATCGAGTCGTTTATCACCCTTAGTCTTTCTCGTTCTGTAAATTGAATTTTTTGTTACTAAATTTTTTCAATAAAAAAGCCGAAAATTATTCGATTTTCGGCTTTTTTATGTTCAGCTGATGGTGATTAGTTACGCAACCGCCGCGTCTTTACTCTGATTGATTTTCTGGTTCACCGTTGCTAGTAGAGCCTGAATAGAAGCAGAAACAATGTCGTTATCGATCGCAACACCGTTAAAACGATCACCATTAATATTAGCCTGAACATAGGCAATGGCTTGCGAGTCGCTGCCGACGGTTAAGGCGTGCTCTTGATACTGAATAATGTCGACACGCATATTGAAGTGCTTGCCTAAGGCTTCGCTGAACGCAGACAGCGCACCATTGCCATTACCTGTTATTTTGACCGTGGTGTCATTGGAGACAAGCTCGGCATTAACCGTATCAACATCATCTTTTGCAAGGTCGTATCGACCCAAGTTGTAGGGTGTGGTGCCAGTCATAAAGCTGCTTTCGAACAAATCTTTCATGGATTCTGCATTGACAACACCACCGGCTTGTTCGGCAAATTTCTGAACAATCGGGCTGAATTCAACCTGTAACCAGCGAGGTAATGCCAAGCCAAACTCTTGTTCAAGGGTATAGGCGATACCACCTTTGCCTGATTGGCTATTCACACGAATAACTTCTTGGTAGCTACGACCCACATCGCGAGGATCAATTGGCAAGTAAGCCACATCCCAAGGTTTGGCGTCAGTTTGATTCGCCAAGCATTTTTTAATAGCATCTTGATGAGAGCCAGAAAAAGCAGTGAATACTAATTCGCCGGCGTACGGGTGGCGCGGGTGAACTTGTAACAAGGTGCAGGCTTGAACAACACTTATGATGCGGTCCATATCACCTAATGCTAACGTTGGGTCAATGCCTTGGCTGTATATGTTCATCGCCATTGTGACGATGTCCATGTTGCCTGTGCGTTCGCCATTACCTAACAAAGTACCTTCAATTCGATCTGCGCCAGCCATAATACCTAGTTCTGCCGCGGCGACACCACAGCCACGGTCATTGTGAGTGTGTAAGCTGACGAACATACAGTCGCGCTTTTTAACGTTGCGGCAGAAATATTCAATTTGGTCAGCGTAACGATTTGGCGTAGACACTTCGACGGTTGCTGGTAGGTTGATAATAACTTTGTTATCAGGTGTTGGTTGCCAAACGTCCACTACAGCGTCTACAACTTCAATTGCGTAATCAATTTCGGTGCCAGTGAAGCTTTCAGGAGAATATTGGAAAACCCATTCTGTTTCTGGGTATTTTTTTGCGTGTTCTTTGACGCATTTTGCGCCGTCTACTGCAATCTTCTTGATGCCTTCCATGTCCATGCGAAAGACTTGCTCACGCTGTGTTTTTGATGTTGAGTTGTAAACATGGACGATGGCTTTTTTAGCGCCTTTTAATGATTCATAAGTACGCTCAATCAACTCTGGGCGTGCTTGAGTTAATACTTGAACATAAACATCGTCTGGCACTTGGTCTTCTTCAATCAACCAGCGAACAAAATCAAAATCTAACTGAGATGCGGCAGGGAAGCCAACTTCAATTTCTTTAAAGCCAACATCAACCAGTAGAGCGAAAAATTGTTTCTTTTGTTCCACAGTCATTGGTTCTACCAATGCTTGGTTGCCGTCACGCAGGTCGACACTAGACCAGATAGGCGCTTTGGTGATGTCATTATCAGGCCAAGTGCGGTTTTTGATAGCGACTGGTTTAAACGGCGTGTACTTTTTATGGTTGAAAGCTGTGTGGTCAAAAGATGTCATTATCTTTCCCTTCTTCATGTTGTAGAGCGGGTAAGCTCGGTTGTTATTTTATTCACTTGGTTAAGTGTTTTTCGATGTTTCTATCATAGCGAATTTTATTGAGTAAAAGATTGCGTTTTTTTATGGAAATATCATGTTAAATAGCATTATATTGCGTGACGATTATTAAAATTGGCAGCTTAGGGCTATTTATATGGGTCTTGATAAGATTGATTTGAACATTTTGCGGGAATTGCAGCAAGATTCTAGCTTAACAAACCAGGAGTTGGCTGATCGTGTTGGCCTTTCAGCATCGCCTTGTTTGCGACGTGTTAAAGCTCTAGAGGAAAGTGGGGTTATTGATCGAAGTGTTACTTTACTCGATGAAAAGAAACTGGGTTTAAAGTTAACCGCTTTTATACAAATCAGCATGGACCGTCATACCCCTGACCGTTTTGAGGTATTTGAGTCTATGTTGGCGTCTTATCCTGAGGTAAAGTCCTGTAATTTGGTGACAGGGCAGTCGGCTGATTATTTATTGGAAGTGGTCGTAGAAGACATGGAGCGTTATCAAGAATTTCTTCTTGGTCGGCTAACGCGTATCGCGGGAGTGACGGGCGTTCATTCGAGTTTTTTATTACGAAGAGTCATAAATCGAACTTCACTCCCTCTGGATCATTTGATTTAGGGGGTTATTTCCTTATTTAGCATTGATATTTTAGCTTTTGACCAGATTAATGGGCGTTATACTTGTTAAAGTAAAAAAGTCCCTAGAGAGAAGTAGTTATGAGCGATTTGACAATAAAGCGTCGAGTGATGATCCCAATGAGGGCGGGCGATGTGATGGCCGAATTCATTTCTTTTAACGGAGATGATTCAGGCAAAGAACACATAGGAATATTTTTCGAAGGAAAGCAGGAAAAAACGGATAGTGGTGTGCCTTTAGTTCGTTTGCATTCAGAATGCCTAACGGGTGATGTATTTGGGTCTGGCCGTTGCGATTGTGGTGAGCAGCTTGATGAAGCCATTGACCGTATTAATGAAGAGGGCGGTTATATTCTTTATTTACGACAAGAAGGGCGAGGTATTGGTTTATACGCCAAGTTAGAAGCTTACGCATTGCAAGACCAAGGCTATGATACTTATCAGGCGAATGAAATGTTGCATTTACCCGACGATGGTCGAGATTTTGGCATTGCTGCCGACATGCTGCAAGCGTTAGGTGTTTCAAGCGTTCGTTTATTGACTAACAACCCTGACAAAGCGCAGCAATTGATTGATAATGGCATTGATGTGGTTGAATTGGTTCCAACAAAGGTTCACGTAAATCAGCATAATCGTTTGTATCTAGAAACCAAGGCTAAGCGGAAGTTTCATACTTTGAAATTTGACCCTATCTAATTAGAGGTTTGAATCAGAGCGAATGCTTAACATATTGACTGAACGTAAAAAGGCGCTTTGATAAGCGCCTTTTTTGTTTTAGCCGTAGATTCATTATTTTTTTGGTGCTGGTTTTTTCTTTTTCTTTTTCGCACTCGGTGAGCGAGCTTTTGTCTTTGGTTCAAGCCCTTCAATACGGCCAAATTTAATGTTAGCTTGCATGAAGCGCTGAATCTTTTCGATCATTGGTAAGTCGTTGATATCGATTAACGAAATACAATCACCTGGCGCACCTTCACGAGAGGCGCGTCCAGCGCGATGGATATAGGAATCGGCTTTACGTGGGAGGCGAAGGTTGACCACGGTATTGATCTCAGGAAGGTCGATACCACGAGATGCCACATCGGTTGCCACCAATACTTGCAAGCGCCCGCGTTTCATCTGCTTCATATGTTCGCTGCGATCACCTTGTTTCATTTCGCCGTGCAAGCCGTCACACATTAAGCCCATTTTACGAATGCGCTGTACCCAGATATCAACGTGTTCACGGTTCGAAACAAATAAGACCGCTTGTTGAACACGCTCTTGCATTAGTAGATGCTTTAAAATGGCTTCTTTGTGTTCTTCGCTGTCGACTCGATAGGCAACTTGTCGAATTTGACTGGGTACTGTTCGAGAAGACTCACCTAAACGGATTTGTTGTGTTTCACTGTTTAGTAAAGCGCTTGCAAAACGCCCCATTTTTTCGCCTTCAAGAGTGGCAGAAAACATGAGGGTTTGGTGTTTTTTTGGTAATTCTTTGGCGATATGATTAATGGCGCTAACAAAGCCCATGTCCAACATGCGATCGGCTTCATCGATGACGAAGTAGGTGACGTCAGTTAGGTCTAGCCATCGTTTTTCGTCGAGCTCTACTAATCGTCCAGGTGTAGCGACAAGGATGTCGCATGGCTCTGACAATTGTTGTTGCTGCATACCGTAAGGCGTACCACCAATGATAAGGTGAGACTGAATGCGAGTATGTTGTGTTAGTTGCTCTACAACATTAAATATTTGACGTGCTAGCTCTCGACTTGGTGCCAATATTAATACTTTAGGAGCGGTTGTGGATTGTTCGTCTCGGTCAAGAATGTGCTGAATGGCCGGTGCGCAAAAGGCAATGGTTTTCCCTGTGCCGGTTGGTGCAGTAGCAAGGAGGTCAGAACCGTCTAAGGCGATCGGAATAGCTTGTTCTTGGATTTCAGTTGGGGTTTCAAAGCCAAGGTCACTTATGGCTCGTTCTATAGTGAAATCCAAATCTAATTCAGCAAATGACATGTAAACTCTCTGTAGCGGGATAAATGGCGCGTCCTCTATGATACTCGTAATGAGTATGGACGTATGGCCACTATAAATGGACTGTATTGTTAATCATGATACCTTGTTTTTAGGGGATTCGAAATCGAAACATCAGGTGATGGTCTTATAAGTTAGACCCTTTGTACGCTTTGCTCTAAAATACAAAAAAATATTGATAAAAAGGCGCGTTATGCTGCTATCGGATGAGTTAGTTACCACTCAAACAATGAAGTGGGTAAAAGATTTTATTGTGGCGTTAAATGTTTGTCCGTTTGCTAAGCGCGAAGTGGAGAGAGAAAGCGTTCGCTGTATGGTTTTGCGATCTAAGAAAATAGATGTGGCATTGGAAGAACTAATGTCGGAGGTTCAGTGGTTGGATGAACATCCTGAAACAGAAACGACACTGCTTATTTTTCCAACGCTGTTTCATGACTTTCATCGTTATTTAGACTTTGTTGAAGCGGCTGAAGATTTAATGTTCGATCAAGGCTGCGAAGGTGTTTATCAGTTGGCGACATTTCATCCTAATTATTGCTTTTCAGGAACAGTGCCAGACGATGTTTCGAATTACACCAATCGTTCGCCATATCCTATGCTGCACTTATTAAGAGAGGCCAGTATGGATAAAGCGATTGAGTTTTATGGTGATACGTCCCAGATCCCGAATCAAAATATTGAAAAAATGGAAGTGCTTGGGAAGTCCAAGTTAGACGATATGTTTGCTGTTTGTATGGCAGTCGATAAAGACTAACTTGAGATTTCAAACTATCAGTATTGCGCTTACTCATGAAGTGCGTATAGTGCGAAAAAAATTGCTTGCCGGAGAATTCATGGCTACTCAAATTGGACGCTTAAATACATTAAGAGTCGTAAAAGAAAAAGATTTTGGTGTGTATTTAGACGCCGATCAACTAGGTGAAATTTTGCTGCCTAAACGATATGTACCGAAAGGTCTGTTGGTCGACCAAGACGTAGAAGTGTTTGTTTATTTAGACTCGGACGATAAATTAATTGCGACAACGGATTTACCAAAGGCTCAAGTTGGTGAGTTTGCTGCACTAACTGCAATCGCGGTCAATCAGGTGGGTGCTTTTTTTGATTGGGGTTTACCAAAAGATTTGTTGGTGCCTTTTAGTCAGCAAAAAAATCGAGTAGAAGAGGGCGAAACACATTTGCTTTTTATCTACCTAGATAACATCACTAACCGTATTGTGGCAACAACAAGAGTGGATGCACTACTCAATCGCGAAGAAGCACCGTACAAAGTAGGCGATAAAGTTTCTATTATCATTGGTGATAAAACCAATATTGGTTTTAAGTGCGTTATTGATAATCGTTTTTGGGGTGTTTTGTTTTTTGAAGATGCTTTTAGGCAGCTCCGCAAAGGCGAAAAAACCACTGGTTTTATTAAACAGATGCGTGAAGATGGCAAGATTGACTTGAGTCTTCAAGAAGTGGGTTATAAGAAAGTTCGCAATATTTTAGATGACATTTTGGATTACTTGGATGCACAGGGTGGAGAGTCTCCATTAACAGATAAAGCGTCTCCCGAAGCTATTTATGCTGTTTTTAAAGTCAGTAAAGCGACCTATAAAAAAGCAATTGGTGCACTGTATAAAGAGAAAAAAATTCAACTTACGAAAGAAAAAATCACCAAACTGTAAGTTTTTTAAAACAGTTGGACTGAGTTTATAAATAGTTGATCCCCAAAAAAAGCTGCTAAGTAATACTTAGCAGCTTTTTTTGTGTCTCTTCACGTTGCTCTGGAAAGGCGATGCCATTAAACAGTAGTTGTTGAATTGGTAGGTCTATTGGGCTGTTATTCAGAAGAAAGCCAGAAATGAAACTGTTTTCAGTTTGTCGTTGTAATCTGATGTCTTCGTGCATCGAGGATCGATTTAAACGTGTCAGCTGAGCGATGGTATTTACCCTGTTTTTAAGGTTTTCACAGGTTAAGTGTTGGCTTTGTTCGGCGTAGCTGAATTTTGGATGGGAAAATATATTTGCTAATTCAGACAATGTTGCGCTAACCAAGGGTTTGAACTCATCGTTTAGAATGTCGCCGTTGTGTATATTGAAGATCGCGGTAATAGGGTTAATGACTGCATTGACGGCCAGTTTTTCAATCATCCTTTGGCGAATGTTAGTGACGGTTAAGCTGTCAATTGGAAACGTTTTGGCTGGTGTTGATGGTCGCCATTCGCCAAAGTAAGTGTCACCTAAACCGGTATGTTTAATGTGATTGGTTTCTATTTTCAAAACCCCTTCACTGGTTATTCCTGCCCATAGCGTTTGGTTATCCGATAACACGCTTTGTAATTCTTCTTGAGCGCCTATGCCGTTACACAGGCAGGCAATATTCGCATCGTCTGAAATGTGTTCAGCGACTTTTAGAAACGCATCTTTTAAGTCAAATGATTTTGTGCAGAGCAGTACGTTGTCGTATTGCTCGCTTAGCTCGTCGGCGGCAAAGCTTTTGATTTTGTGTTTTGTCGCTGTGATTTTTTGCTGGCCGTCTTCATTGGTTAGTGATTCCAGCGTTATTTTTTTACCAGGACTCTCTGACCGATACACTAGATGGACTTTATTGCCGAGTTTTTCTAGCTTACAGGCCCAAAATAGACCGATAGCGCCAGCGCCGATGACTAACCAAGGCGTGTTCTTCATAATAGTTTTCCATTAGGTGTTTTATTTCAATCCCTGTTATTATCGCTCCAAAATATCTATTTGAACATGAAAAGGAGCAGAAAATGCCATCATTTGACGTAGTATCTGAGCTAGATTGGCACGAAGTCAGTAATGCCGTGGACCAAGCTAACCGAGAAATTGTCACTCGTTATGATTTTAAGGGTGTAAAAGCAAGTTATGAAATTAAAGATAAAACCAGTGTTGTGATGGAGGCTGAGGCGGAACCTCAACTTCGTCAGATGTCTGATATTTTAAATCAAAAATTGGTTGGCCGTAATATTGATTTAAAAAGTTTAGAAAAAGAAGACGTAGTAAAGGGCAATCTACGTGCATCACAAGCGGTTAGAATGAAAGAAGGGCTTGAAACGGATGAAGCGAAAAAAATCGTAAAGCTGATTAAAGAAAGTAAAATCAAAGTGCAGGCGCAAATTCAAGGTGATCAACTTCGCGTTACTGGTAAAAAACGTGATGAATTACAGCAAGTCATGGCGTTGTTACGTAGTGCTGACTTAGCTCAACCGGTTCAATTTACTAACTTTAGAGATTAAGTATTTAGACGTAATTTTTTTAGAGTGTAAGTTGAGAAAGGGGAGCCTTGATTTTTTCTAGCGCCCCCCTTAATTTTATGGATGTTCATTTATGGTCAGCCTTGTACCAACGATAATCCAACCTTCTTGTTCAAGCCTTGCCCTTTGCCTAATATAGGCGTCTGTATTTTCTGCGAAACTGATTTTGCGTTGCGAGTTTACTACTCTGTGCCAAGGTAATTTAGTGTCTTTGGGAAGGTTTTTCATTAAACGACCCACTTGCCGTGCATAGCCAGGAAAACCTGCTTGCTTGGCCAGCTCTCCATAAGCTATGCATTCTCCTGACGGCACTTCGTTTAAAATGACGAGTACTTGAGATTTAAAATGGTCCATCGCTTGATTAGTCACACGTTCGCCCATAGATAGGTGTTATTCGTTGAATTCAAGTATCAAATTAAAGAAGGTGATTATGAGATTTGCTCTTTTACTTTTTATTCTAGTGCCCATTATTGAAATGACGGTCTTGATCCAAGTCGGTAGTAAGATTGGAGCATTGGCAACCGTTGGTTTGGTATTTCTTACCGCTATTGTAGGTGTCACGCTCATTCGTAAGCAAGGGTTAGAAACCTCTTTAAAAGCGCAAGAGAAAATGCGTCGTGGTGAGTTGCCTGCCTCGGAAGTTGCTGAAGGCTTGATGTTAATTTTTGCAGGTTTGTGTCTACTGATCCCAGGGTTCGTGACGGACGCTATTGGCGCATTATTACTGGTTCCGCCACTTAGGAAGCTGTTCGCTGCCGGTTTGGTTCTTAAGTTCATTAGTTCAATGATGGCTCGTGGTAATCAATGGCGTGGTGGGCAAGGTTATGCATCACGACAAGAAGGGGAGATCATTGAAGGTGAATACGCTAATGAAGATAATGATTTAATAGATAAAAAATAATTTTTCGCGTGGGTTGAAATACGAATTACTAACCGTATATAAAGCCGATGAGAGATTCTTGTGTATACCATGAGATTTAAATCCTGCCAGGGGAATCCTGGTGTTGTTTTAATTGGAGAAAATGATTGATGAATATTCGCCCTTTGCACGATCGTGTTGTTGTTCGCCGTAAAGAAGAAGAGACAACAACCGCATCTGGTATCGTTCTTCCTGGTTCTGCAACAGAAAAGCCTACGCAAGGTGAAGTTTTGGCTGTGGGTACGGGTCGTATTCAATCTAATGGTGACGTTCAAGCGTTAGCTGTTAGCGTTGGTGACACTGTGTTGTTTGGTCAGTATTCAGGTCAGACAGTGAAAATCAATGGTGAAGAACTACTTATTATGAAAGAAGACGAAATTTACGGTGTTGTTGAAGCCTAAATTGTCTTTGTGGTTCATATTCGATTTGCAATATTTAAAACAGTTTAAAGGTATTAAGAATGTCAGCTAAAGAAGTTAAATTCGGAGACAGTGCACGTCAGCAAATGCTGAGAGGTGTGAACGTTCTTGCAGATGCAGTGAAAGTTACCTTGGGGCCTAAAGGTCGTAACGTAATTATTGAAAAATCTTTCGGTGCGCCACTGGTTACTAAAGACGGTGTGACGGTTGCGAAAGAAATTGAACTTGAGAATCGGTTCGAAAACATGGGCGCACAAATGGTGAAAGAAGTTGCTTCTCAAGCCAATGATGTTGCTGGTGACGGTACAACAACAGCGACAGTTCTTGCTCAAGCAATTGTTACTGAAGGTCTTAAAGCGGTTGCAGCTGGACGTAACCCAATGGACCTTAAGCGCGGCATCGACAAAGCGGCTGCAGCAGTAGTAAAAGAAATTGCTGCGCTTTCTACGCCTTGTAAAGATACTCGCGCCGTAGAGCAAGTTGGTACTATCTCTGCTAACTCTGATTCTTCTGTTGGTAAAATCATTGCGGAAGCAATGGAGCGCGTTGGAAAAGAAGGCGTTATCACGGTAGAAGAAGGCTCTGGCTTTGAAGATGAGCTTGCTGTGGTAGAAGGTATGCAGTTTGATCGCGGCTACCTATCTCCTTACTTCATCAACAACCAAGAAACGATGAGTGCGGAACTAGAAAATCCATTCATTCTTCTTGTTGATAAGAAAATTTCAAACATCCGTGACTTGCTACCAATTTTGGAAGGTGTCGCTAAAGCGTCTCGTCCTTTATTGATCATTGCGGAAGACGTTGAAGGCGAAGCGTTAGCAACCTTAGTTGTTAACAGCATGCGTGGTATTGTTAAAGTAGCCGCTGCTAAAGCGCCTGGTTTTGGTGATCGTCGTAAAGCAATGCTTCAAGATATTGCCGTTATTTCTGGTGCTACCGTTATTTCTGAAGAAGTTGGTTTGAGCCTTGATACAGCAACTCTAGAACTACTTGGTACTGCTAAACGCGTTACGCTAACGAAAGAAAGCACGACGATCGTTGATGGTGCCGGTGTTGCTGCAAATATCACTGGCCGTGTTGATCAAATTCGTGCCGAAATTGCTAACTCTTCTTCTGATTACGATAAAGAGAAGCTTCAAGAGCGTGTCGCTAAATTAGCTGGCGGTGTTGCCGTTATCAAAATTGGCGCAGCAACTGAATTGGCAATGAAAGAGAAAAAGACACGTGTAGACGACGCTCTTCATGCAACTCGCGCAGCGGTTGAAGAAGGTGTGGTTGCTGGTGGTGGTGTTGCACTGGTTCGTGCGTTGACTAAAGTTGTTGACCTTAAAGGTGATAACGAAGATCAAAATGTCGGTATCGCTCTAGCTCTACGTGCGATGGAAGCGCCAATGCGTCAAATCGTAACAAATGCTGGTGCAGAAGCTTCTGTAGTAGTAGATAAAGTAAAACAGGGCGAAGGTAACTACGGTTACAATGCGGCAACTGGTGAATACGGCGATATGTTGGAAATGGGTATTCTAGATCCAGCTAAAGTAACGCGTTCTGCACTTCAAGCGGCTGCTTCTGTTGCTGGTCTGATGATCACAACTGAAGCCATGATCGCTGATATGCCAAAAGAAGATGCTGGCATGCCTGATATGGGTGGCATGGGCGGAATGGGTGGCATGGGCGGAATGATGTAAGAAAATAGAGTGTAAACTCTATACCGCTACATTCTAGTCATAAAAAAAGCCCGAATAGTAATGTTCGGGCTTTTTTATTTGTTAATGTGTCCCATCCTGAAATAGGTTTACACCTTGGAGGGCTATGATATGTGGGGTTATACCACCTGAAGGTGTCGGTGTTGCAATGACATCTCCCGCTTTCTTGGTAGCTGGTGATATTGTTCTCTGTGAGGTTGAGGGGTTGGGTTCGATTAATAGTCGGGTGAAATTGTAAGGTCTGCAAAGTCCACCCAGAGTAATTGGGTATGCTATCAAGCTGGGCGATGCGCCAATTGAGTTACAGTCTCAAGGGGCCGGGACTCTTAAGCGATACTATCCTAATGTCTTATTTTTTGACTATTTCCAAGTGATGATGGCAGTTATACTGTTTTTCTTTTCTAATCGCAGAGATGCAAAAAACATGAAAGACCAGTCATCATTGGACACTAAGGTTATGGTGAAAGGCTACGCCTTGGCTTTAATTGCGATCATGGTGTGGACGGGTTTTATTCTGATCTCACGGGCCGGCGCATTGGCTTCACTGTCTTTACCAGACATGATGATAGTGCGATTTGGTACGGCGTTTGTGCTATTTTTTCCCTTTATTTGGATTCACCGAAAAGTGATTTTTCAATGGCGAATGATAGCGGTCGGTGCTATCGGTGGGTTGGCTTATTCGCTCTCAGTGTTTAATGGCTTTCAATACGCCCCTGCAACCCATGCGGCTTTATTATTGCCAGGGTTGATGCCAATTATGATTGCTGTACTAGCTTATTTTCTGGCTGGAGAACGGCACTCTCGGTTTGCTTGGATGGGAATAGGAATCAGCAGTTTAGGGATTTTAGCTTTGCTGTTAGAAACCTTGTTGTCAGGTGTTTCTTATTGGCTGGGTGATATCAGCTTTGTCGCTGCATGTTTATTTTGGGGTATATTTACCGTCCTGTTAAGGCGCTGGAAATTTGCTCCGTGGCACGCTACGTTGGGTGTTATTACAGTGACTACTTTGCTCTATACGCCTTATTACTTCACTCAGATGTCTAATGCGTTTCAGGGCGTTTCCTACAGCATGATTGGGCTACAGGCCTTTTATCAAGCGATTATGGCGATCGCGGTGCAGTTTTTTTGCTACGGTAAGGCTGTACATATCTTAGGTGCTACTAAAATGGGCGCGCTGATGGCTATAGTGCCGTTACTTGCGAGTATGTTCGCAGTTCCATTATTTGGAGAGCAAATTACTGTTGGACTTATTATCGCTCTGGTTTGTATTTCGGTCGGTACAATAGTGGGGAATGTGTTGCCTATTAAGCGACCTCTACTGAAAATTTGACGTTTCAGTGGTTTGGTAATAATAAAACGGTAATAAAAAACGATTACCGTTTTATTTAGTGAATTTTAGTCTTTTTTCTCGATGGTAATTTCTAGCGTTTTAGAGCTGCCAGCAAACCATTTTTGAACATAGAGCGTTCCCATGATAGGCGCTTTCCCTTCTTCTGGGATTTCTTGATAGCGCACGCTGTTTTTAGTTTCTTTTTCGTATTCAAATGTCACGGTTGTTTTAGACATTGTGCTTTCCTTTGTTTTGTTAGTGTTCGTTATGATTTTTTCTTTTGGAAAATAAGTGCTTTTAAGCCGCTTTCGATATCAATGTCGAGAAACTCTGGCGGATTATCAAGTCGATACTGGTATTCCAAGCTGGGGGCTTCTTCACGCATGCCATCAATGAGAAACTGCGCAGGAATGGTTGGGTCGTTTACACAGGCAAGCACTTGACCATTTTCTGTGAGCAGCTCTGGTAATCGGCGTAATATTTTCTGATAGTCTTTTGTTAGTGCAAAACTGCCGCGCTGAAAGGTGGGTGGGTCGATGATAATTAAATCATATTCGCCGTATTTTTTAATTTTTCCCCATGACTTGAAAATATCATGAGCAAAAAATTTAACGTTGTTTAAATCGTGCTGATTGAGTCGGTGGTTTTCTCTTCCTCGACTAAGAACGGCTTTTGCCATGTCTAAATTAACAACGAAATCGGCGCCGCCAGCGATAGCGGCAATAGAAAAGCCGCAAGTATATGCGAATAAATTGAGGACTCGTTTGTCTTGGCTGTTCTCTCTTACCCAGCGCCGCCCGTATCGCATGTCTAAAAAAAGACCGGAATTTTGGTTCTTTCCTAAATCGAGTTGAAAAAGTAACCCTTCTTCGTTAACGACTTGGTGTTCTTGATAATTGCCCCATAAGCATTCTGTAGGGCTTCTCTCTCGACTTCGATGCTGAAGCAGGAGTGATTGCACTTTGCTGGCTGACCATTCTTTTTTATTCGTCCAATTGATAAGTTCATTATTTAATTTATCTAATGAATCAGACGTTGGCTCCTTGAAAAGGGAAACCAATACTTGACCTTCAAGCCAATCTACCGTGATGTGTTCAAGTCCTGGAAAGCACCTGCCTCGTCCATGAAAAAGTCGTTGGGTGTCTTGTGGTGACGATATAAGTTTGAGTAACACCTGTTCTGAAAGGGTAGCGAGTGCTTGTGAGTCCATAAAGATCGTTTTCTGGCGGCAATTTAATAAGGTGTGTATTTTACTGATAACAAGGCGAGAGGCCAGAAGAAACCCTAAAGAAAAGGGCTTTTGAAAGGCGGTGCGTTAAATAAAAGGCTCACCGAGCGCTATAAAAAAGCTCGGTGAACGATTGATTCTTTCTTTTATTGACGTTTCCAGCGCCAAATATCAATCAACAGGAAAGTCAGTAGGCTGACGCCCATAACCGGTAAGCTGACGCTCAAAAATAGAGTGACGAGAAGGGTCAGTATTTTTTGAATGGCCGAAAGCTTCGCCCATGCTTGAAGCAAAGGCTTAGACGTTGATCCAGCCGATGGGCGACGAATCCACCACATTTTATAGCCCCATATAATCATTAAGCACAAAGACAAGCCGAATACCGTCAGTATAACTTGGTTGATGGCGCCAAACAAAATGCCCATGTGAGCATCAATTCCCCAACGAATTAATTTAGCGACCAGCGGGAAATTCGCAAAGTCAGCGCGGCTCGTGACGGTCATGGTGGCTGCATCAACAGCAACACTATCTACTTGAGTCGGCCAAGAGCGGTCTATTTCACGTACGAACCAGGCTTTGCCTTCGCCTTTAGCGGGTTTTATTTCAAGCTTGTTGGCATCGATGCCAGCATTACGCGCCGCTGTTAACACACCATCAAATAATAAATCTGGATTTGTACGAATGTCAGGAGTGTCGACATTTGGCTCTGCATCGCGATGATGAATGTGATCAGCGTGCTCATCTGATGTGACAACTACATTGCTTGCGGCTAAATCTAAAGAGACAGAAGGGGTAACCCAGCCAATATTTTCGCGTAATGCGCCAATGTTACCGCCAGCCCATTTTGACCAGGTGAGGCCAGTGACTGAGACAAATATTAAACCAATGAAGATACACAGGCCTAATTGATAGTGGTGTCTGCGTTTGCGCAAATGTACTGTTTTCGATGCGAATTCAAGCTGATTTTTTTTCCCGCCCTTGTACCACAGAAATAACCCACCTAATGCCGAGATCCAAAGCCAAGACGCCGCCAATTCGCTGTAATAGCGACCTACTTCCCCTAGAAGTAGTTGGCGATGAAGGAAATCTATGGTGGTTCTCAGTGGTAATACGCCGCTGGTTCCGTATACAGGTAGATTACCTTTTAAATCCAATGTGACAGGGTCAATAAACAATGCTCTTGCGCCAGTTAGGTTGGCGGTAGGGTCTAGAAACATAACTCGTGTCGTGTCACCTTGTTCTGGAGCAGGGCGAACCGCAAATAAGGTTAAGTCGCTGCTAAGATGCGATCTTGCAGCGGTAATTTGCTCCGCAAGTGTTTTACTCTCTCCAACGCTTTGTGTTGTCAGTGCTTCTTTATAGATGGCATCCTCAAGTTGAGGAGAAAGGACATAAAGTGTTCCTGTTAAAGCGGCAATAAAAATAAACGGCCCGATAAAAAAACCGATATAAAAATGCAGTCGCGTAATCAGTAATAGCATAGCATTTGAAGGCTCTGAGGCCTTATTTTGTGTGCTTGTCGGCATGATAAATATTCTCGTATCAGAAAAGGGCATAACAACGCCTCTGAGCTTAAGCTCACTTTTCTAAAGTGATAAAAACGCACGGGTAGGTAATCATTCTGTGTTTCAAACAGAATAATTAACGTCGTGTGGTGTTTGGTGGGTTAGGTTGTTATGGCGGGCGGCGCTCTGGGCTGGATCGAAGTGAAAGGCACAGAGTATGTGTGCGAAATGGTCATTGTGACTATCGTGGGATAGCGACTTTGTGTGAGCGGAATCAGTTCGAAGGTTTTGGCATCGATCCAGTTCAAATGAAAGAGAAGTGAGCAATAGCCACAGGCTTCTAAGACGTTGGTGCTTTCTCCCTCTGCGTGGTGTCCATGATGGCCGTCATGGACTGAGCTGTTGCTTGCTTTTTGAGGCATCATTTGAGAGTGGTCGTGTCCCGCCGTCGACATGTTCTCTGTCATGGTGACTTCCATCGCCATATTTTTTATGATCGTTGGCTTGGGCGAGAGGGTCTTGGCTACTTGCGAGTAGAGAGGGGCGAAATAAATAAGAAAAACGGCAAGCAAGCAAACGCACACAGCAAATTGTGTGCGTTTGCTTGGCGTGTTAGGCCGTTTTAATTGGAAATGCATAATGCGTCCGGTTCTTTTTTACAAGAAAAGACACTATTTTTGTAGGTCGGTCGCATGTTCTTCAGCAGAAGAAACGATGCACTCACCGGCAAGGTTTGGAGCAACACCCACAGAGAATTTGTCGTTTTGCATGCCTGGCAGCCATTTTTCTGACCAGTCAGCCGCGCTTATTTCTAGACCTTTGAATCCTTCGTGATCTTTTTCACCCCAACCAGATGCGAGCGCTTCTGTTGGCCAAATGGGTAATACTTTATCGGTACCAAGATCGATGATTAAGCATCCCTCTGCATCGGCAAGCGCCCAGATGGATTGCGACTTTTTGATCAGTTGTAGAACCTGATCGTAGCGTTCGCTGCTTGTTAGGCGGTAAAAGGTATCATCAATGGCGAGTGTATTTGACATGGATAGGGCTCGGTAGTTTAAAAAAGCGAATCTTACCATAATAAAATTGAGAGATTAAAAAGAATGATTGCCGATCATTCTTTTTAAGGCGTTTCCGTAAGGCGACCAAATGTAAGTCGAAATGACTTATTTGAAGAGGGCGTGCAGCTGTTTTAAGTGTTTTTCTTTTGTGGTGTTTTTCATCCAGCTGCCAGTGATGCCATTTTTGGCCAGTTGCAGCAATTCTTCTTTGTTGATGCCGGTACGGCGGATTAAAGATGCATAGTTGTCATTCATGTAGCCGCCAAAATACGCTGGATCATCGGAATTGACTGTTGCGTGTAGGCCGAGCTTCAGCATGTGTTTTATTGGATGATCTTTCATGTCATTAACGACACAAAGCTTTAGATTAGAAAGTGGGCAAACGGTTAGTGTTAGGTCTCGTTTTTTGATTTCTTCGATGAGCTTAACGTCTTCCAATGCTCTATTACCGTGATCTATTCTGTCCACGCCGATTTGATTTATGGCTTGCCAGACGTAATCTGGCGGTCCTTCTTCTCCCGCGTGAGCGGTTACTTTTAAGCCGAGGTTTTTACAGGCTTCGAAAACACGTAAAAATTTTTCTGGCGGATGACCAAGTTCCGAGCTGTCTAGGCCAACACCATCAATCCAGTTAAGGAAGGGTTTTGCGTGTTCAAGTGTTTTAAAGGCACTTTCTTCACTCAGGTGGCGCAGAAAAGACATAATAAGTTTAGAGGTCATACCCCATTTTAGTTGGGCGTCTTGCAGCGCGTTATAAATGCCTTTTATCTGCACGTCGAATGGTATGTCGCGAGATAGGTGGCCCTGTGGGTCGAAAAAAATTTCCACATGAATGACGTTTTCGCTGTGCACTTTTTCCAAATACGCCATGGTTAGGTCGTAAAAGTCGGCTTCATGAAGCAGTACGGACATACCTTGATAGTATAGGTCTAGAAAATCTTGTAGGTTGGTAAATTGATAGGCTGCTTTGAGAGCGTCTACTGTGTCGTATTTCAATTTAACTTGGTTGCGCTGTGCTATGGCAAACATCTGTTCGGGCTCAAAGGTGCCTTCAATGTGTAAGTGAAGTTCGGTCTTCGGCATTGTCTCTGAAAGTTCGATCAGTGTGTCAGTTGTGTCCATAGTATTACCTTTATTTGGCTGTATTAATGCTGTGTTTAATTCTTAAATATAGCAATAAACACTAAGATGAAAAGAAAGGGTGCTCGCAGGTTGATATCACGATTCGAAAACGGGGGAATATACAGCCAGCGCCGCTGGCTGTATATAAGGATTAGCGAGGAATTTCGTCGGTAATGCCTTCTACGTACCAATTTACTTTAGCAAGCTCTACGTCTGTTAACGAATGGTTAGCAGGAACGGCGATGTTGCCTTTGTTGTCTTTGATTGGGCCAGTGAATGGTTTGAATTCGCCGGATTTGATCATGGCGTAGGTCGCATCAATTTTAGCGCGAACATCTTTAGGAAGGTTCGGGTTAATAGACGCCAGTGTTAACATATCATCCTGAAAACCACCCCAGAAATCTTGTGACTTCCATTTCCCGTCCATAACCGCTTGTGTGGTTTTGACGTAATAAGGTGTCCAGTTATCGCGAACAGAAAAAATGTGAGCATTTGGCGCGAATTTACTCTGATCAGAGGCTTGACCAATAGCGCGTAAACCACGTTTTTCAGCGGCAATAAGCGGAGCTGGACTGTCTGTATGCTGTAGCATCACATCAACACCTTGGTCCATTAGTGCATTGGCTGCATCGGTTTCTTTGCCTGGATCGTACCAAGTGTTCGCCCAAACAATTTTTATCTTCACATCAGGATTAACGCTTTTTGCGCCCATGTAAACGGCGTTAATGTCACGAATAACTTCAGGAATTGGGAATGAGCCAATGTAACCAATGGTGTTGGTTTTTGTCATCATGCCTGCCGTTACGCCTGAGACATAACGACCTTCATAAGTGCGAAGTGTGTAAGTGCCTAAGTTTTTAGACAGTTTATAGCCAGTAGCGTGTTCGAATGTCACGTTAGGGAAGCGTTTTGCTACTTTTACGGTTGGGTTCATAAAGCCGAAAGACGTGGTGAAAATAAGATCATTTCCTGCTTTTGCCAATTGAGTGATAACTCGCTCAGCGTCTGCGCCTTCTGGTACGTTTTCAACGAAAGTAGTTTTCACCTTATCACCGAAATGTTCTTCAAGGCCTTTACGCCCCATATCGTGTTCGTAACTCCAGCCTAAATCACCAACAGGCCCAACATAGACAAAGCCAATTTTTAACGGGTCTTCTGCTTGAGCAAAGCTTGCTCCAGCCAAAAGTCCTAGGCTTACCAGTAAACTTTTAAATTTCATTTTTAGCTCCTTTTGTGCCCGAAGGCATTTTTTTTATGTAATGTTGAAAAAATAGGGTTTAAATCTAAATTCTAAGCCATGTTTCTCGGGTCAAAGGGTTTGCCTAAAGACCGAGGGGCGAGCAGTTTTTCTTTAAACTGATCTGCGCTGATGATGACCATAACAATAACGGTTGCTACATAAGGCATCATGGCGAGTAGGTTTGGCGAAATCGACCAGCCTAACCCTTGCAGTACCAAATGCATAATACTAGCCAATCCGAATAAATAGGCCCCCAGCATGATTCGTCCTACGCGCCACGACGCAAAAACAACTAGGGCTAGGGCAATCCAACCGCGGCCGGCGGTCATATTTTCAACCCACATGGGGGTGTAAACAAGAGACATATAAGCACCAGATATCCCCGCCATAACACCGCCAAACATGACGGCTAAATAGCGAACTCTTAGCACCTTTATACCGATGGCGTTGGCAGCGTGAGGGTTTTCGCCGACAGCTTTGAGAACGAGGCCGATACGAGTTTTATTAACAACAAAAATGAGCGCAAAGGTCATGACAAATGATAAATACACCAAGATGTCATGGCTAAACAATATGCGACCCAAGAATGGAATGTCAGATAAAAATGGAACAGCGATGGGTTGGAATCCTTGAACCGTTTGACCAACGACCCCAGAACCTATAAACGCGCTCAATCCGGTACCAAAAATAGTTAAGGCAAGGCCTGTAGCCACTTGATTTGCCCCTAGGTGAAGTACGAGTACGGCAAAAATAAGGCTCATAAGGCAGCCCATTAACATGGCGGCGAGAACGCCTAATCCAGCGCTTCCTGTTCCGTAGGCGGCTAAAAAACCAACAACAGCGCCCATTAACATCATGCCTTCTTGGCCGAGGTTGAGTGCGCCAGATTTTTCACAAATAACCTCACCTAATGCAATAAAGAGAAGTGGTGTGCCGGTTTTGATGGCGGCAAACAAGATTTGTACGATTAGATCCGAGTCCAAAGTGTGCTCCTAGTTTGTCGCTTGGTTAGAAAAGGCGAGACGATTGTTGATAAAAAAATCACATGCCAAGAGAAAGAATAATAAAACGCCTTGAAACATACTGACAACGGCAACGGGAATGCCCATTTCTATTTGTGCTAGATCGCCGCCCATATAAAGTACCGCCATGAAAGCGGCTGCGAGAATGGCGCCGATAGGATGCAATCTTCCTAGATAGGCGACAATGATGGCTGAGTAGCCATAACCAGGAGACACATTAGGTACTAATTGTCCGATCGGCCCAGTAGTTTCGCTGACACCGGCGAGTCCTGCTAAAGCACCAGCAAATAACATGACAAACCAACTTATTTTTTTGCTACTAAAGCCTGCGTAGCGAGTGGCCGCTTCGTCTGCACCAAAAACGCGTATTTGAAACCCCAGATGGGTTTTACTTAAAATAAACCAACCGACAACACCGGATAAAACAGCAAAAACGATACCGAGGTGTGTTCGGCTGCTTTCAAACAGTGTGGGCAGTAAGGTGGCGTCAGAAAATAAGGCGGATTCTGGGAAACCAAAGCCTTCAGGGTCTCTTAGTGGTCCATGAACGGCCCAAATAAGAAGGTATAGGGCGATGTAGTTGAACATAATGGTGGTTAAAATAAGGTTCGAGTTATAACGCAACTTTAAGAAAGTCGGAATCGCGGCCCAAATCATGCCGGATGCAATGCCAGCCAATAGAGTGATAGGAAGTGCAAAAGAAGATTCAGAATCGATAAAGTAAAGCGCCATAGCAGAACCGCCTAACGCACCAGCGAGTAATTGTCCTTCTGCGCCGATGTTCCACATATTAGCTCGGTAGCATAGTGATAAGCCAACGGCACAAAGTAGTAGTGGTGCCATTTTCACGAACATCTCACCAATATTGTAACTGTCTGCCAAAGGTGCAATTAAGAGTACATGTAAGGCTTGAGAAGGCGACTTACCAATGGCTGAGAGTAAAATGCAGCCAAAAATTAAGGTTAATGCGATGGCAAGTAGTGGGGAGACAACTTTCATCAAAGAACTTGGCTCGGTGCGAGCTTGAATGCGGATCATACCTTGGCCTCTGATGTTTGAGCCGTTTTACTGTTGATAAAAGTGCCGGCCATCCATTGGCCTATCTGGTCTATGTTGGTGTCTTGTGTTTTTACCACGGGAGACAAATGACCATCGCAAACAGCAGACATTCGATCTGCTAAAAGGAACAGTTCGTCTATGTCTTCGGAAACAAGCAGAATGGCTGCGCCTTGATCACGAAGTTCTAATAGCGCCTGATGGATGGCGAGAGCTGCACCAACATCGACGCCCCATGTTGGGTGTGCACAAATAAGGACTTTGGGATTTTGGCCGATTTCGCGTCCCATGATGAATTTTTGTAAGTTGCCACCACTTAAGCTTTTGGCTTCTGAAAATTCACCGTGACATTTGATCTTATATTTAGCAATGAGTGCGGTGGTGTAGGTCTTAATGCTTTGCCACTCGACTAGTCCGTTTTTTATAAAGCCTTCACTGTGAGTCAGTAGTGTATTTTCAGTTAAACTCATGTCAGGAACAGCGCCTCGGCCTAAGCGTTCTTCAGGTACATAAGCCATACCAAGCTTGCGGCGTTCTCCAGCATGTAAATGGCCAATATCTTGTTCGCAAAGTGAAAGTGCGCGCTTAACATTGCGGTTATCTTCACCGCTGATAATTGCCATGAGTTCGTCCTGACCATTACCAGCAACTCCTGCAATGCCCAATATTTCACCGGATTTCAATTCGAAATTGATATTTTTTAGTGCTGTGCCAAAAGGTTGTTTGGATGGTAAAGACAAATTGTTGACGCTGAGAAGGTCTTCTTTGCCTTCTTTTTTTGCGTAGCCAGCATCTTGTTCGGCCAGATCGCCAACCATCATTTTTGCAATAGAGGCGGGAGTTTCTTCAGTTGGAACGCAGGTGTCGACGACTTTTCCTCCACGAAGAATGGTGGCTCTATGGCAAACTTCTGTCACTTCGTGCAATTTATGACTAATGAATAAAATGCTGCAGCCTTCCTTGGACAGTGTTCGTAGAACGCCAAATAGCCCTGCCACTTCTTGTGGTGTTAGCACAGAAGTAGGTTCATCTAAAATAAGCAATTTTACCGACTGGACAAGGCAGCGCATGATTTCAACTCGTTGTCTCTCACCAATGGAAAGTGAATGAACATATCGGCTTGGTTTAACATTTAAGCCATACTCTTTAGAGAGCTGAGTAATTCTACCGGCTAAATCACCTATTTTACTCAATTGGACTTGGCTTAAGCACAATTCTATATTTTGGCTGACGGTCAGTGTTTCAAATAAAGAGAAGTGTTGAAATACCATTCCAATGCCTAAATCGCGAGCAATAGAAGGGGATTTGATACTGACTTCTTTGCCATCCCATATGATGTCACCTTTGTCCGGTGCCACGACACCATAAATGGTTTTTACCAAAGTACTTTTTCCTGCACCGTTCTCTCCTAATAGTGCATGAATTTCACCTGGCATCAGGGTGATACTGATGTTGTCATTAGCAAGGCAACCTGGGTATTGTTTCGTGATGTTTACAAGCTCAAGGCGTGATACCGAGTCGTGTATTTTCAATGTTCCAGCACCTTTTTTCGCATTCAATTAAATTTTATTTAAGACGATTGTGATGTTGTCAATCGTCTGCTCGTTCTGCTCAAGCCAAATTCCAGATTAGGCTAGACTTTATGTTCTTGCACTGTTATGGCTCTTTCGCCCTTTTGTGGTGCGCTAGCTAGCTGGTTCCAATTCACTTTTTGACCGGTTGGTCGGTATTTTCAATGGCTTTTACTTGAGGCTACGAATGTTTTAATCAATATCCATGCCAGAAGTGTTTTTGAAACAGTGGATTAGAATACGGAAATTCAATGTACTTGTCTTTAAACATTATTTTTTATACTGATTGTATTAAGTGGTTTCAATCTTTGTAGTAAAGCGGCTTTCATCGTTTGAATTAATAGGAAAAAAGGATCGCTTTCTGTAGAATGTGCAGGTGATTTTTCACTTTATAGTAGTCTATGTAGTGGCGAATATAGCGATTCAAGCTTGATTACTTTTAATACAGACAATAAGTGCGGAATACTGTGTTTTTTTCAATAAAAAAAATGACAAAAAAGCTCCTAAACCTCGGTTTTATCGATGAGTTTGGTAATGACCTTAATCAGAAGCATGTTGTAAATTTTTCTTACCTTATGTTCTGCGCTAGCTGTTTGTTCATGGTTGTTATGTTTTTTTATCGCCAAATGCCTTCTATCGCCTTTTTTTCCTTTATGGGTCTGGTCGTTGGTCTAGTGGGTTTGCGTTATAACTATATTGGGCTTTTCTCTCGCGCCCAACTCTTGATGCCAATTGTTAAAATCGGGCAAATAACCATTCTTAGTCTGTTTTACTTTGGTTCCGCTAGCGGCTTTCATTGGCTTTTTGTCAATGTTATTGCCTATTCTTTTATCGTGTTTAGAGCAGACCAGCGTTTCATTAAATATTGGGTTGTAGTGGGTTCTGTAGTGCTGTTTTTAGTGTGCGAATTTTTGAACACTAAAGGGCTGTATTTGACATCGCCAGATCAAAGTATTGTTTTGACTGCTGTATTCCTCTGTGTATGTTTTTACTTTGCTGTTGTTATTAATCTTGTGATGAGTCGGTTGAAAGCGGTAAACAGCCATTTGCGTACTTTGGCCGAAAGAGATGAATTAACAGGGTTATCGAATCGACGAAAAGTGTTAGCAGATGCGGTTAATATTTTTGCGGATTCCGTTATCAATCGAGAGTCTTGTGTTTTCTCCATTGTCGATTTAGATCACTTTAAGAAAATTAATGATACCTTCGGCCACGAAGCTGGTGACTTGGTGTTGGCGCAAGTGGCGGCGATGATGGCGTCAGTCATTCGACCTCAAGATGAGATTGGTCGCTATGGTGGTGAAGAGTTCATTGTTATTATGCGCAATACTAACTTAAAGCAGGCCGAAGTTGTTATGGAGCGTTTACGGTACTCTGTCGAGAATATGTTGATAGAAACCGACCTAGGTATTGTTATCCCCGTTACTATTAGTGCAGGTTTGGCGTCTATTGCGCCAAACGTTTCTCGTTATGAAGAAATATTAGCTCAAGCAGATAAGAGTTTATATGTCGCGAAGCGAAACGGGCGTAATCGAATTTCTTTACAACTTAATTATCAGAATTAGAATATATTTACTTCTCTATATTGACATATGAGTTGTCCACTATCTCTGTGGATAACCTTGTTGGCTAATCTATTTTTCCTTTATTTATTCGTGGTGAGGCAAGTTTCTGCAAATATTATTTCGTACTAATGACTATTGGATTATTGATAAGCCTGCCGGGATGAGTTTCCATGCAGAGTCAGAGGGGTTGGGCGTCATGCAGTCCTTGGCGGCGGCTTATCCAGATCAGACTTTTTTCCCCGTACATCGTCTGGATAAAATCACTTCTGGATTATTGATTGTTGCTTGTCATGCTAAGGCGGCGGCTGTATTTGGCAAAATGTTTGAAAAGCATGAAGTGGAAAAGCGTTACTTGGCGTTGTCTGCACGTAAGCCAAAAAAGAAACAAGGGACCGTTTCTGGTGGAATGCAGCCAAGTAGGAGGGGGCAGTGGAAGCTTTCTCAAGATAGTGAAAATTTGGCAACTACGCAGTTTTTTTCGGCTTCTTTTCAAGGCTATCGGCTGTTTATAGTCAGGCCTTTAACGGGTAAGACGCATCAGATTCGTGTTGCATTGAAGAGTTTAGGGTCGCCTATTTTAGGCGATTTTAGGTATGGTGGAGAGGAGGCAGACAGAGGTTATTTACACGCTTACGTATTGCAGTTTGATTGGCAGGGTGAAATTAAGCGTTATGTTTGTCTTCCTATGTTTGGGGAGCGCTTTTCGTCTGAGTTATCTGATTTTGTTGTAACTCAATTTGATGAATCTTTATTGAAGTGGCCCTCTAGAAAGTAATTAACATGACTCAGCAGAGGTTGAATCTGGTTGAGAAGGAATTTTAATGAAAAATGTTTTGGTTTATTGTCGTCAAGGTTTTGAGAAAGACTGTGCGGCAGAACTGTCGGAAGTTGCTAGTAGCAAAGGTTTTTATGGTTACGCTAAAGTGGTGCAGGATGCGGGTTACATTGTGTATAACTTTGATCAGGAAGATGCGGGTGAGACGCTGATTCAGAAATTAGATTTTAATCGTCTTATTTTTGCACGCCAGATCATTGCGGTTAATGATGTGATTGAGTTGGAGCAAGGAGAGCGAGTTGAGTCTTTGTTAGAGGCTGCTCGTCAGTTGCCTCTTGCTGAAGAAATTTGGATTGAAACGGCCGATACTAATGAAGCGAAAGCGCTGTCTAGTTTGATTAAAAAATTAGACAAGCCTTTACGAGAAGGCTGGAAGAAATCTGGTGTGTTGCGAAATAAAGCAGTGGGTGTACGACATCATGTCTTTATGCTGGATGGTGAAGCGGCTTATCTAGGTGTGTCTTATGCGGCGTGTCGTAGCGAGTTTCCAATGGGAATTCGTCGGTTACGTTTTCCAGCCGCAGGCCCAAGTCGCTCTACCTTAAAATTAGAAGAGGCGTTCCTGCAATTCATTCCAGAGCGAACGCTTGAAGAGGATCTGATTGAAGGTATGACGGCGGTTGATTTGGGTGCGGCGCCTGGTGGTTGGACCTATCAGTTTGTTAAAAAAGGCATTCATGTTATTGCCATTGATAATGGTCCGATGCAAAAAGAACTCATGTCTACCGGACTAGTGGAGCACGAGAAGGCGGATGGTTTTAAGTATGAGCCACCTTATACGGTTGATTGGTTGGTCTGCGATATGGTCGAACGCCCAATAAAGGTTGCTGAGTTGATGGCTAAATGGCTAGCAAATGGGTGGACAAGAAGGGCTATTTTTAACTTAAAATTACCGATGAAAAAGCGCTATCAAGAAGTGACTCTGTGCATGCAAACCATGGAAGAGGTGCTTAAGAAAGCGGGTGTGCGTTATAAGTATCAAGTAAAGCATTTGTATCATGACCGCGAAGAAGTAACCGTTTGTATTATGGTTAGATAGCCTTCAGTTTACTGTTTCTAGGGGCATAATTTCCAATAAAAAACCTATAAGCGTTTGATGCGTTTATAGGTTTTTTTGTGTGTTTTGGATAGGGCAAAAGCGTGTTAAATTGAATCTCTAGCGCGGAACGCAGCGTATCCCATTGCTTCTTCCATAAGTGCGTCTCTTTCATAGATATCATTGCGGAATTCCAGCATGCCGTTAGCATTGGGTACCACGGTGAAATAAACCAAATAAACCGGAATGTAGGTAGGTAGAGAAATAACGGTGTTGCTTTCGTTTTTCAGCGCTTTGGTCATTTCATTAAATTGTTTGCTGCCTTTGGTGATCTCTCTTGCAAATTCAGCTGGATTCTCTAGTCGTACGCAACCTGAACTAAACGCTCGATCTTCTTCGCGGAATAGATGTTTTGACGGCGTATCATGGAGATAAATTTCGTTTTTGTTTGGAAACATGAATTTGTATTGGCCTAGAGCGTTCCCTTCATCTGGTTCTTGTTCAAACCGAAAAGCCAATTTTTCTTCGCTGATGTCTTGCCAGTTTACTTTGGTTGAATCTAGTTCTTTAGCTCCAATGCTCCAGCTTGAATACACTTTATAGCCATGTTTGACAAGATAGTTAGGGTCTGCTTGTAACTTAGGTAGTAAGTTCTCTCTGGCAATGCGGTGCGGTACGCGCCATGTAGGATTGGTGACCATATAAGTCATCAAACCCTTGAACACAGGTGTTTTTCTGTCAGGTTTACCTATAACCGCTTTCATTGAAGTGAGTTCACCGTTTAGGTGCATATCCACAGTGTAGTTGGTTAAGTCTACCCAAATGCGATTGGCTTCTAATTCACTTGGTAGCCAGCGCCATCTTTCTAGGTTGTAGGCAATTTGTTTTGCTCTTACTTTCAAAGGCGTGTTAAGCATTTCGATGGTTTTTGAGCCTGCTGCGCCATCCGCCATAATGTGATGGCGGCGTTGAAAGCGAATAAGGGCTTCTTTCAGGCGTAAATCAAATTGCTCTTCATTTACTTTTCGAGTTGAAAAGCGGATGTCACCAAGCTGGACCAGTCGAGCTCGTAGTTGTGCGACACGAGGTCCTTCGTCACCTGCGGATAAAGGAACGCCAGCATTAACAAAAATATCTTTTTCTTTTGCGCCCAAATCTTGGTAATACACTAGCCATTTTTGCAGAACTTGATACTGCGGGCTTCGAGGTGCAAGTAGAGGAAGAGAGTTGACCATATCTGTTGCAGAATCAAAGTACAGAAGATCTTTCCAGTTGTTATTGGGGGCATCCAGTTGCCAATTAGGGTCAATCAGCTGAGGTTCATAGCGGCCATTACTTAAGTCATGAGCGTAGCTGGCTAATGCAATGGTGGTAATGACATCCATCTCGGCCAGTTGTTGAGGTGTTGGTTGCTTTAGTTCTAAGTATTCTTTGATGATGGCGGTGTGGTAATGGATAGGATTAAGACCATGAGTGTAAGACTGCTCAAGTATGTCGACTAATTTGTATATCGACATGTTAATTTTTTTGTCTTGTATCCATATCGGGTCATAACCGCGTGCCTTGTAGACCTCAAGGACGCTGTGGTTGGGAAGTGCTTGACCTGCAACAGGAGTAAATGCGTTTAATGTTAAAGACACTTGGTCTTTTACACTGCTTTCTATTTGCGATTCACTTGGCGGTATAACAATAAACTGCTTGTTTGAATTAGATGTGGAGCAGGCGCTAAGTAATAAACTGACACAAAGTAAAGGGAGTAGTTTTTTTGCTGGTGTCATTGGTCTTTCCTTTTTAATAAACTAGTGTGTATTGGGCTCGTTTCGACTTCCATGAGCGTCAAAATAGTAATGGCTTCTTCTCTATTGTTGCCGCAGGCGTATTCTTCGGCGGTAAAATCTGTGCAAACCTTAGGTCTTGATGCGTCTCCAAAAATAGCGCACCGGTAGTCGTCTAAAAGTTGTATACAAGGCTCTCCTGCCATTTTTCCGTTGGGCATTCCTGGAATCGGAGAGGTAATGGAGGGTGCTGTGCAGCAAGCACCACAGCCAAATCGACATTGCATAGTAAACGACCCTATTCAGAAGGCGCTAGTGTAAATAAAATCCAGAAAAAATGTACTGTTCATTTACAAAATGACACGGGTGATACAATTTTAGAGTATCAGAATGGCGGGTCATAGGGGATAATGAAAAAATATACTCCAAAAAGCGCCGATGCTGCTTTTCAATACGGGATTGTGCGAATGATAGTAGAGCGAAAAATATTGGTAGTTGAAGACAGTCCTGTGGTGCTGAAGGTTCTTCATCATTTACTGTCTCGAAACCCTATTTTCACACCGGTTTTGTGTTCTTGTTATAAAGAAGCAGAAAGTAAGTTAAGTGATACTGAGGAAACGTATTTTGCCGCTATTGTAGATCTTAATTTACCTGATGCTGAAAACGGTGAAATCGTAGACCTCGTGCTTTCTCATAAAATACCCTGTGTGGTTTTGACGGGTAATTTTGATGACACATTACGTCTTAGTCTTTTGAATAAAGGTGTTTTGGATTACATTACCAAAGACAGTCGCTATTCATTTAATCATGTTATTAAAGTCGTTGAACGCTTGAGTAAAAACCAAGGAATTAAGGTTTTGGTTGCTGAGGACTCTTCTACTAGTCGACTTTTTATTCGTATTCTCCTCGAGCAGTACCGCTTCAATGTTATTGAGGCGGAAAATGGTCAAGAGGCATTGGCTAAGTTGGAAGAAGACTCCGATATTAGGATGTTGATAACCGATTATAATATGCCGTTGGTAAATGGTTATGAATTGGTTCGTATGCTTAGGTATAACGCTCGGTTTCAGGATTTGGTGATTATTGGGTTGTCTGCGGAAGGAGATAACGCTTTATCTGCTAAGTTCATAAAAGCGGGTGCTAACGATTTTCTTAAAAAACCTTTTTACCATGAAGAGTTTCACTGTCGTGTCGTTCATAGTCTTGAAGCGCAAGAGATGCTAGAGACAATACGTGACTTGGCAAATATTGACCCACTCACAAAGTTAAAAAATAGACGTTGTTTGTTTGATGAGGGTGAGCAGCTTTTCAGTAATAATTCATCTGAAATGTCTGTGGCAATGCTGGATCTTGATCACTTCAAAAGTATCAATGATACCTATGGTCATATTATTGGTGATGAATTGCTTGAAGCGGTAGGGCAAGATATTCGTAACGCCTTTCCAGATGTCTTGGCTTGTCGTTTTGGAGGCGAAGAGTTTTGTGTTGTGGCTAATGCGGGTGGTTTGCATTTACATAATATGTTGGAGGGCTTTTTGGATGGTTTACGTTCAAAAGAATTTACAGACGCTAAAATTGTACTGACCTGCAGTGTGGGTATGTGTTGTCAGCCTAAGGATTCATTCGAAGAGTTAATTCGTGTGGCCGACAATAATTTATACGAGGCTAAGCGCTTAGGGCGAGATCGGATAGTGTCGGATCACTAACTTGTAGATACGGTTATTAATGACAAAAAAATACCGCGCTATCGATATGGCGCGGTATTTTTTTGTCTAGATTTTCAGATCAAAATTAGCCTTTCAGCATTTTTGCGAGAATGGGGTTAACAAGGCCAGGATTAGCTTTGCCTTGTGACGCTTTCATGACTTGTCCAACAAAGAAGCCGATCATTTTCTTTTGTTTGTCTTCGTCTGCTGCACGATATTGATCTACTTGAGCTGTATTTGCATCCAGAATGGTTTGGATCATGGTTTCGATGGCGCCGGTGTCTGTGACTTGCTTTAGACCTTTTGCTTCGATAATAGCGTCGGCTGATCCTTCGCCTTCCCACATAGCTTGGAAAACTTCTTTGCCTGTTTTGCCGTTGATTGTGTTGTCTTTGATGCGCAAAAGTAGCTCGCCAAAGGTATGAGCGCTGACAGGGGCGTTTGCTATATCTAATTGTGCTTGGTTGAGTAATTTGCTTAGTTCGCCCATGACCCAGTTTGCGGTCAATTTCGGGTCTTGCACGACGGCATTTGCATTTTCAAAGTAATCGGCCATAGCGCGTGAAGACGAAAGGACATGCGCGTCGTACTCGCTCAACTTGTGTTCGCTTTGGAATCGCGCCGCTTTTTGGCTTGGCAATTCAGGTAAGCTTGCTCTTATTTCATCCACATAATTTTGCGTCAATACAATGGGCAATAAATCTGGGCATGGAAAGTAGCGATAGTCGTTAGCGTCTTCTTTAGATCTCATGCTACGAGTTTCGTTTTTCTCTGGATCGTACAGGCGAGTTTCCTGAATAATTCGACCACCATCTTCTAAAATGTCTGCCTGACGCTCGACCTCAGTGTGAATGGCTTTTTCAATAAAACGGAATGAGTTGACGTTTTTGATTTCAGTGCGTGTGCCGTACTCAGTCTGACCTTTGGGTCGTAGTGAAATGTTGACATCGCAACGCATTGAGCCTTCCGCCATGTTGCCATCACAAATACCAAGATAAGTCACAATAGAGTGGATCATTTTGACATAGGCGACGGCTTCTTTAGCTGATCGAATGTCAGGTTCAGAGACAATTTCAAGCAAAGGCGTGCTGGAGCGATTTAGGTCGATCCCTGTCATGCCTTGAAAGTCTTCGTGAAGGGATTTCCCGGCGTCTTCTTCAAGGTGGGCTCGCGTAATACCGATACGAGAAGTGGTTCCGTCTTCCAATATAACATCAAGGTGGCCAATGCCAACGATAGGGTGATCCATTTGGCTGGTTTGATAACCTTTTGGGAGATCTGGGTAAAAATAGTTTTTACGCGCAAAAACCGATGTCATGCCTATCTCGGCATTAACGGCATGGCCGAACATAACGGCCATGCGCAAAGCTTCCTTGTTTAGAACGGGCAATGCACCAGGCATGCCTAAATCAACAAGTGTTGTTTGAGTGTTCGGCTCAGCGCCAAAACCAACCGCGGCGCCAGAGAATAATTTTGATTTTGTGGTGAGCTGAGTATGAATCTCAAGGCCAATAACAACTTCCCAATTCATGCTTATGCTCCTTTTGCCATGGTCGGTGTTTTAAGGTGCCAGTCAGTATTTTGCTGGTACTGATGCGCTATGTTAAGCAACTTGGCTTCGGCGAAGTAGTTGCCCATTACTTGAAGGCCGACCGGCATGCCATTCACAAAGCCTGCTGGTATAGACATAGCTGGGATGCCAGCAAGGTTAACGGACAGTGTGTAAATGTCTTCTAGGTACATGGCGACTGGATCGTTGGTTTTGCTGCCAAGTCCAAATGCGGTTGTTGGCGCAACAGGGCCCATGATGACATCGACTTCGTTTAGTGCTTTTACGAAATCTTCTTTGATAAGGCGGCGTATTTTTTGCGCTTTTAAGTAGTAGGCGTCGTAGTAACCTTCTGATAAGGCGTAAGTGCCGACCATGATACGCTTTTGGACTTCAGTGCCGAAACCTTCCGCACGCGAGCGGGTGTACATATCCAGTAGGTCTTTTGGGTCGTCACAGCGGTGGCCAAATCGAACGCCATCAAAACGAGATAGGTTTGATGAGGCTTCAGAGGGCGCGATTACATAGTAAGATGGTATGCTAAGTTGTAAGTTTGGCAATGAAATTTCTTTTATTGTTGCGCCCAGTTTTTCGAATTCTTTCACTGCGACCATAATGGTATCAGCGACTTTGGAGTCGAGACCTTCTCCGAAATATTCTTTTGGCAAACCTATTTTCAAGCCTGTTAATGGTGCATTTATGTTGACCAAATAGTCGTCTGTCGGTGTTTCAGAAGACGTTGAATCTTTTTCGTCAAAACCGCTTATGGCCTGCATTAAATGCGCACAGTCTTCGGCGCTTTTTGCCATTGGGCCGGCTTGGTCAAGGCTGGATGCGTAAGCGACCATTCCGAAACGAGAAACACGACCATAAGTGGGCTTGAGTCCTGTGATACCGCAGAAAGAGGCGGGTTGGCGAATGGATCCACCCGTGTCGGTGCCGGTAGTAGCCACTACAAGGCCTGCCGCAACAGCTGCGGCAGAGCCACCAGAAGAGCCGCCAGGAACCATATCTAAGTTCCAGGGGTTTTTAACCGCACCGTAAAAGCTGTTTTCGTTAGAGGAGCCCATGGCAAATTCGTCCATGTTTGTTTTACCCAACATGACGGCGCCAGCTTGTTGAATACGGCTGGTCACGGTTGACTCATAAGGCGGAATGAAATTATGCAGCATTTTAGAACCGCATGTAGTGAGAGTACCTTCTGTGCAGAATAGATCTTTGTGTGCGACAGGGATGCCTGTCAAACTGGTGCCTTTTCCGCTTTGTAGAAGAGCATCCGCGGCGGCGGCTTGTACTAGTGCTTGCTGCTCGCTCACGGTAATGAAGCTGTTTAGTTGTGGGTCAAGTTTGGCTATGCGCGCTAGAAAATAGCGAGTGAGCTCGACGCTTGAAATATCTTTGTTGCGTAATTTTTGCGCTAATGTCGAAATGCTTTGTTCAAACATGCTTGGTTCTCTTAATCGATCACTTTCGGTACTAGGAAAAGACCGGCTTCGGTCTGAGGTGCGTTCGCTAGGAATGCGTCACGGCGGTTTTCTTCTGTGACTTTGTCTTCTCTTAGTCTTTGAGTCATTTCAAGCGGATTCGAAAGTGGTTCAATGCCATCGGTATTAACAGATTGCATTTGTTCAACAAGCGATAATACGCTGGATAGCGAATGTTGATATTGATCGGCGTCTTCCTCTGTGAGGGCGAGGCGAGCCAAGTGTGCAATTTTTTGCACGTCTTGTTTGTCTATGGACATGTTCCACCTGATTTTTGATTGTCGTAAATGGCTTTTATTGTATCCCGTAGCCGTATTGCTATAAAGCCAACTGAGTGAAAAACTGGCTTATTTTTAGTTTATTGGTTTTTTTTAGGCGAACAATGAAAATCATGGGAGTTTTTTTAAGATTTACGCGGAATCAACTTGCCCATTGGGCGAGCGATTGTTACATTTTGACGCTGTTCGTATCGTATTATCAGGGTGTAGAAATTCATGTTTAAGAAAATCAGGGGAATGTTTTCAAGCGATTTGTCTATTGACCTAGGGACGGCAAATACCCTTATTTACGTTCGTGGCCGCGGAATCGTGCTTGATGAGCCGTCTGTAGTAGCCATTCGTCATAATGGGAATCAGAAAACAGTAGCGTCAGTTGGTACTGATGCGAAGCGTATGTTAGGCCGAACGCCAGGTAATATTACGGCGATTCGACCGATGAAAGACGGCGTTATTGCTGATTTTCATGTTACAGAAAAAATGCTGCAGTACTTTATTGCAAAAGTACACGAGAACAGCTTTTTGAAACCAAGCCCACGAGTTTTGGTTTGTGTTCCCTGTAAGTCTACCCAAGTCGAACGTCGTGCTATTAAAGAGTCTGCGTTGGGTGCGGGTGCACGTGAAGTTTATATCATTGAAGAGCCAATGGCGGCCGCGATTGGCGCTGGTCTTCCTGTTGCTGAAGCGTCAGGTTCAATGGTGATTGATATTGGTGGTGGTACAACCGAGATCGCTATCATTTCGTTAAATGGTATCGTTACATCAGAATCGATTCGTGTTGGTGGTGACCGTTTTGATGAAGCCATTACGACCTATGTTCGTCGTCAATACGGCAGTTTGATTGGTGATGCTACCGCGGAACGTATTAAGACGGAAATCGGTATGGCTTACCATACAGGTGAAGAATTACAGATCGATGTTCGTGGTCGTAATTTAGCTGAAGGTATTCCACGTTCTTTCGTTTTGAGCAGTACTGAAATCCTAGAAGCGCTGCAAGAACCGCTTGCTCAAATCGTTCAAGCTATTAAAGGTGTTCTTGAACAGTCGCCTCCAGAATTGGCTGCAGATATAGGCGAGACTGGATTGGTATTAACTGGCGGCGGTGCTTTGTTGCGTGAAATCGATCGCCTGATCAGTGAAGAAACGGGCTTGCCTGTCATTATTGCTGATGATCCGTTGACCTGTGTTGCTCGAGGCGGTGGTATGGCGTTAGAGTTGATGGATAAACACGCATCTGAGCTTTTTACTGCAGATAATGAGTAAAGCTTAGGAGCGCACCATTAATAATTCGCTTCATTTTAGTGGCAAAGTTTCTAGCACGCGGTTTGTTGTGCTGGTTATTTTGTCTATAGTGATGATTGTTGCTGATGTTCGTTATTCTACCTTTTCGCAGGTGAGGCCTTATTTGACCCTGCTTGTGACTCCCATACAAGTCGTAGTGAACACCCCTCAGAAAGTGCTTAATTGGGCTGGTGAACATCTTGCCAGCAGAGAGGGGTTAGTAAGTGAAAACCAGTCCTTGCAGTCTGAGATATTGCTTTTGCGCAGTCGACAGCAGAGACTGGATTCCCTTCAAGCTGAAAACGTTCGTTTACGTGAATTGCTGGATGCTTCACAGCGAGTTGACGAAAAAATTGTCATGGCAGAAGTGATAGGCTTTGATCAGAATGCTTACAGTCATAAACTAATGATAGACAAAGGTTTTTCTTCTGGAGCTTACGTTGGACAGCCTGTTTTGGATGCAACGGGCGTGTTGGGTCAGGTGGTTGAAACAGCGGCGTACAGCAGCCGTGTATTACTTATCGCTGATGCTAGTCATTTTGTTCCTGTACAGCTATCTCGAACAGGCTTTAGAGGGATTTTACGCGGAACGGGTAGCTTGAAACGCATGGAGCTGATGAGTGTTCCTCGTTCTGTCGATATTAAAAAAGGCGATATATTAACAACTTCGGGCTTAGATAAACGCTTTCCAAGTGGATATCCTGTCGGGGTTGTGCGAAGCGTCAAGTATACTCAGGGTAAGGCTTACGCCGATGTCGATGTCGTTCCTTTGGCTCAGCTGGGGCGCAGTCGACACGTTATGCTTATTGATAAGCCCAAGGCTGAGCGATAATGAAACCGATTTTTGTATTTTGTATTACATTGTTAACGGCCTTAATGCTTGAAGCTGTGCCTTTTCCTGAAGAGCTTGTATGGTTTCGTCCTGAGTGGGCTTTATTGGTCATTTTATATTGGGTGATTGCTTTACCTTTTCGTGTTGGCGTTGGTTTGGCTTGGTTCTTGGGGTTGATGGTTGATTTATTGCAAGGTGGGATAATTGGTCAGCATTCTCTCACGTACGTGATTATCGCCTATACCTGTGCTGTATTTTATAAGCGATTGAGGATGTACCATCGTTGGCAGCAAGGCTTTTTTGTATGCTGTTTGGTTAGTATTAATCAATTAGTTGATTTTTGGGTCGATCATTATCTTGGGCATGCGGAGCCAACATTATTGATCTTTATGCCGGCTGTGATGACGGGGTTGTTATGGCCTTGGTCTTTTATTATTTTGCGCAGTGTGCGCCGTATTTACGCTATCCGCTAGGTCGTTTTTTAGGGAAAGTTTATGCTTGTTTTGGCTTCAGCTTCGCCAAGAAGAAAAGAACTACTGAGTCTCTTGGTGAAAGAATTTGAGGTTTTGCCTGCCGATATTGATGAAACACCGATGTACCAAGAAAATGCGGAGGATTATGTTGTTCGCATGGCGATAGAGAAGGCAAGTGCCGCAGCGCTGAAATATAGACAGCAAGCCGACTTCGATATGTCGGCTACTTTTATTGCTTCAGATACGAGTGTTGTCATTGATGGACGTATTTTAGGCAAACCCGCTTCACTTGAAGACTCTCTCTCTATGTTAAGGCTGCTTTCTGGCCGCTCTCATAAAGTTATCACCTCTCTATGTTTTTCTAACTTACAGCGTGAACATATAGCAACAAAACTTGTTGTCAGTGACGTGCTGTTTCGTGAAATCTCTAATGTTGAAATAGAGCAATATTGGAAAACTGGTGAACCTCAAGACAAAGCGGGTTCTTATGCTGTTCAAGGGTTGGGTGCTATTTTTGTTCGCTCTATCTACGGTTCTTACTCCGCTGTTGTTGGCTTACCGTTATATGAAACGGCGCAACTATTGGCTCAATTTGGAATTCATTCGCTAGAGGAAATGTCCCATGAGTGAAGACGTACTCATTAATGTTACTCCCATGGAAATTCGTGTTGCTCTAGTTGAGAACGGGGTGTTACAAGAAGTTTACATCGAACGCTCAAGTCGCAAGGGCATTGTGGGTAATATTTATCAGGGTAAAGTGGTTCGAGTGTTGCCTGGTATGCAAGCTGCCTTTGTCGATATTGGTCTTGAAAGAGCCGCTTTTATTCATGTGTCAGAAGTGGTGGATCGCGATGCAATTAACCCAAGTGATCAAATTGGTGATTATTTGCGTGAAGGGCAATCGCTCGTAGTTCAAGTTACTAAAGATCCTATTAGCTCTAAGGGCGCTCGCTTAACAACACATCTTTCAATCCCTTCTCGTTATTTGGTTTACATGCCGGATCAGGCTCATGTAGGAGTGAGTCAGCGAATAGAGGATGAGGTCGAGCGCGAACGCCTTAAGTTGCTTGTATCCGAAGCTTTAACAGACGCAGACGAAAGCAGCGGCTATATCCTGCGGACAGCAGCGGAAAAAGCGGGAGAGGAAGAAATTCTTTCTGATATTAAGTTTTTGACCCGACTCTGGCAGTCTGTCAAACGTCGTATGCAAAACGCTAAAGCCCCTTCAGTTATTTATGAAGACCTTCCCTTGCATTTACGCACTATGCGGGATTTGGTTGGGCTGACGACAGAGAAAATCCGCATTGATTCCAAAGAAAACTACGCGAAACTGAGATCGTTTGCTGAAGATTTTATACCGGACTTGAAGGATCGTATCGAGTACTATCCGGGCGAACGTCCTATATTTGATCTATACAGTGTTGAAGATGAGATTCATAAGGCGCTTGATCGAAAAGTACAACTGAAGTCTGGAGGTTATTTGTTGGTTGAGCAGACTGAGTCAATGACCACCATAGATGTTAACACAGGTGCTTTTGTTGGTAGTCGTAACCTTGAAGAGACCATTTACAAGACCAATCTTGAAGCGGCGACGGCCATCGGTCGGCAGTTAAGGTTAAGAAATCTTGGTGGTATTATCATTATTGATTTTATCGACATGGAAGATGAAGAACACAAGCGTCAAGTATTGCGGATGCTTGAAAAAATACTAGACGCGGATCATGCCAAAACAAAAATCACCGGTGTTTCTGAGCTTGGTCTAGTAGAAATGACAAGGAAAAGGACGCGTGAAAGTCTCGGACAGACCTTGTGTGAACCTTGTCGGTCCTGTCGTGGGAGCGGTTTAGTTAAAACCCCAGAGACGGTTTGTTACGAGGTATTTCGAGAGATTTTAAGGGCAGATCGTGCTTATGATTCACAAACGTACACAGTATTAGCCGCCAGTTCGGTTGTTGAGCGCTTTCATGATGAAGAGGGAGCGGCTGTAGCGGAATTAGAGGCTTTTATTGGTAAAACAATTCGTTTTCAAGTGGATTCTGTCTATACACAAGATCAATATGATGTTGTGTTACGCTAGCGATAAAAGGTTTTAAAATGAGGTGGTTATTACGTAAACTGATCATTTTTTTGTTCTGGGGGGCTGTCGTTTTTACCGCCTTTCTTGGTGTATTTGCAGTAAGTATTGGGAAACTGCTGCCTTATCTAGATAATTATCGTCCTCAGATAGAGCATAATCTGCAGCAAATAACAGGTTATCCTGTGACCTTGGATGAGATTGATGGCCGTTTAGAGGGGATTGATCCGACGGTTTCGATTAGCGGCTTTCAACTATTTTCTAATGGGCAGCCTGCGATAGTCATTAACGAAATGCGGATTCGTTTAGATATTGTTAAATCCCTCCTTAGTTTTAGCCCTCAATTTACCTACATTCGTTTTGTTCGTCCAACGATTGCATTGCAAGAGAGTGATGGGCAGTGGCGATTAAACGGCGCCGCGCCTTCGCGTGATGTCCGCAGTGACGTTGGTGTTGAGCGTGTATTAGATTATTTGTCCGCACAGCGTAACTTCTCTATATATGATGCCAAATTAGAGGTTCATAGCGACCAATTTGGAGAGCATACATTACGTATTCCTCATGTATATATATTTCAAAAAGCGTTTGAATCATTGTTGAGCTCAACGCTTTATTTGGATGATTACAAATCGCCATTTCAAATAAATGCCCGTGTTGACAAGACTCGTAGTCTTCTGGGTAACTATCGAGTAAAGGCTTCAATTCAAGCACCATTAGTTTCTTTACCTTTAAATGCAATGCTATCAAGTAATTCATATTCGCTATCGTCGGTTGAGTTTGGTGGTGATATTTGGTTGGATGCTTTGGTAGGTAAAGAGTTAGAGGTGCAAACAGAATCAACAAAGTTTAATGTCGCCTTTGCTGATGGAAAAACTTATAGCACCACGTCTTCGGTTAAGCTTCGTTACTCTCAGAAACGCCCTGGTGTGAGAATAGATGTGCACAATATGCTGATTAAAGATCAAGGCGGCACTGAGTATCCTGCTTCGGATTTGGCATTTGACTGGTCGTCCGTTACTCATCGCTCAAATATGAGTTTTAATCAAATTGATCTCGGTTTAGCGAATAAAATCACGTCCTATTTTTTACCTGAAGAATCCAACGCCGCAAAAATCTTGACAGGGCTTGACCCTAATGGGATGGCTAGAAACGGCACTGTCCGTTTGTGGCGTGAAGGTGATGTCTTTGCTTTCCAATTTCTAAGTAATCTACAGTCAGCCTCAGTTCAAGCTTATAACGGTATTCCCAAAGCAAACAATATCAATGCCGTTTTTAGTTTATCGGACGATAATGGTTACCTTGATTTTCGTGGAAAAGGCAGTGAAATAGGTTTTGATACTGTTTATGACGAGTCATGGCGTACTGAGCTGTTGTCTGGCTATGTAAGTTGGCAAAAGCAGCAAGATGTTTTTTTGGTCAGTGGACGTGATCTGTCTGTTCAGCGCAATGGCGCAGATATCAGTGGTGGGTTTCGGTTAGAGGTTCGCGATACTGATCCAGATTGGATTTCATTAGATCTACATGGGCGAAATTTACCTCTTTCTGATCGCTTAACATATCTTCCTCCAAAGGCACTCGGGGATGACTTAGTGTCTTGGATTCAAGAGGCGTTTGCAGGCGCTAAAGCAGGACAGGTAGACAGTGTCGATGTATTGCTACAAAGCGAATTAACTGATGATGCAGAGCCTCATGTTAGGGTGCAAATGGCGGTTAGTGATGTGGACGTGGCCTTTGACAAAAATTGGCCATCGGCCACTAAGGTTAATGCCTTTTTTGAATATGATGAATTTGGTGTTTCTGTAAATGTAAAATCTGCCTCTTTGTTGAATTTGCCAGTAAAAAATCTTTTGCTAACGGTTCCAATCTCGGGCGGTTCTGCTAATTGGTTAAATCTAAAGGGCAGTGTTAATGCCAACTCTTCGACTATTTTGACTGCATTGAGAGCGACACCATTAGCGAATACGGTGCTTCTGCCTTTTGATAATTGGCAGTTGACAGGTGATGTGAAAAGCAGTTTCGAGATTGGCATTCCTTTTTCAGAAGAAGTGGAGCCTAGGGTGGAGTTAGGGCTAATCTTTAAAGGTAATCAGTTATTGATAAAAGAAATAGATCTTTTATCTCAAATTCAAAATGGTCGTTTAAATTATAGCTCGAACGAAGGCATCACTAATTCGGGCTTTGATATAAAAGTCTTAGGCGGTACTTCACGCCTTGAACTGTCTTCGAATGTTACCGAGAGCGGAGGGTTTGCGGTTGTAGGTGACCTTTCAGGTGTTGTTGATGTCAGTGAGGTAGCTGCGTGGCGTCAGCTACCTGCAGCAGCCGTTAAGAAGGTATCTGGTCAGCCTGCCTACACGGCGACATTGCTTGTTAATCAGGCCCAAGATGGACAGATAGATCTAACTGTTGACAGTGATTTGATCGGCGTTAGCATTGATCTGCCTGAGCCTGTGGGTAAAGCTGCGAAAGATGCTAGGTTATTGCGAATAAAAGTGATGCAACATGAAAAAGATCTTGTTGTTGATATGGATTATGAGTCGTTGTCTAAAGCGAGATTTTTTCTGCAAGACAATGAATTTATTGGTGGTGAGCTTATTTTGAGTGGTACTCAAGATCAAGTGTTGAGCTCATCTATTCCTAAGGGGTTGGTACTGACAGGTGATTTTGAACGTTTTTATGTCCAAGATTGGCAAACAGTTTTTGCCGACCTATCTGGTGATGCATCTAAACTTTCTAGTGGGGTATCGATTCCTGAATTTCCTGAGTGGTTAAGCCGAGTCGATTTGATTGTTGATGAGGTTGTTGTTAACGCTGATAACACGTGGCGTAACTTCAAGGTTGACTACAATGTTGCTAATGGTAAATCGCTTTTCGTTAGTTCCGATGAAATGAACTTTTCTTTAATAAATAAAGAGGGGGTTCCTAACCTCCATTTTGGCTTTTTGAGTTGGAATACGGCGTCATCAGATACCGCTGAAGCTTCTCCAAATATGAATGAATCGCCTATTTCAGCAAAACAAATTCCTAACATGGTGCTTTCTGTTGATCAGCTTTATTTTAATCAAAAACCCTATGGAGACTGGCAATTAACACTTCATACAGAGGGTGATGGCGTTCGAATCGACCCAATCACATCAAAATTAAAGACGGGTAGCTTCCAAGGGAGTTTGTTTTGGCACGATAAAGAAGAGGACTCTAGTGTTGAGTTGGTTATTGCAACAGGTGGCGAAGACCTTGCCGAGTTAACTCGTAAATTTTCGAATGATGCTTTTGTTTCTTCAAAAAAATATAAGATTGATGTTGTACTCAATTGGAAAGGGCACCCTTTTTACTTTGATCGTGAGTCAGTGTCGGGACATATTGCCTTTTCTGCAGAGAATGGCAACTTCCAAAAGGTTGAAGAGCTGCCAGCATTCCTTAAAGTCTTAGGGATTTTTAATATTGGAGCGCTTAGTCGCAGATTATCATTGGATTTTTCAGATGTTTATAAGCCGGGACTAACATACGATAAATTTAGTGGCTCGCTTTCTTTAGACAAAGGTATTTTAAAAACCATTTCTCCTATTTCCATTGTTTCTCCTACCGCAGAACTCGCTGTGGAAGGAGAAGCTAATATTGTGAATGAAACCTTAAATGAAAAACTTACAGCAACGTTCCCTTTAACAGGTGCGCTTCCTTTGGCGGGTTTGTTGTGGGGAACACCTCAGTTAGCAGGGCTGCTTTTCATTACAGACAAGCTAATTGGTGACCAACTTTCAAAGGTGACGAGTGTGCAGTACAAAGTAGAAGGCTCTTTTAATGAACCTATTATGACGCCTATTCGTTATAACCCGCTAGGGAAGTCTAAATAGATGAAAGAGGTTCTTTGTGTTGCGGCTATTCAGCTAACTAGCACTCGGTGTTGGCAAGATAATCTGACTGAAGTGACACGGCTTATTGACTCTGCAGTAAGTGACGGTGCGCGTTTGGTTGTGTTACCTGAGAATGTTTTTCTATTTTATGGAAAAGGCATGCGATGGTTAGCAGAGTCTGATTCTCAAAAAATACTGTTCGATAAAGTTTTAGCATTGGCTAAAAAACACGCCATTTATCTTGTTGTTGGTTCGCATCCTTCACTTTATACGCCTAATGGTGACGTGGTTGCTGATGGTCGAGTTAGGCAAACCTGTTGGGTGATTGGACCTGATGGTCTTATAGTTGAACGTTATGACAAGATTCATTTATTTGATGTGATGGTTGATGATAAAGCGGCTTCTTATAAAGAATCTGATTTTATTGAAAAAGGGGATTTGACGCCAAAAGTCATTGATGTTGACGGCTTTAGCATTGGACTGAGTATTTGTTATGACGTGCGCTTTCCGGAATTGTACAGGGCACTTGCTGAGTTAGGGGCAGATGTTTTGCTGGTCCCTGCCGCGTTTACTTATGTGACGGGAAAGGCGCATTGGGATACTTTATTGTCAGCGCGGGCTATTGAGAATCAGTGTTATGTGCTTGGCGTTAATCAATGTGGTTGGCACAACGAAACCAGACAAACTTATGGGCACAGTGCTTTGTATTCTCCGCTAGGCGTTCGCTTAGCCAGTTTACAAGAACAGCCAGGGTATTTTGTTTTTAACATAGCCAAACAGGCGTTAAAGGATTGTCGGCAAAAAATGCCTTGTTTTTCCCATCGAAGGTTTTAATAAAAAAGTCCCTCCTTTCTCCGCGATCTACCATATCCATGAGTTCTTTATGACCTTCAGTGTTGGTTTTTTCTACTATCTAGAGTTGGGGAACCTATTAAGTAAGATAACTAAGGCTCACTAAAAAGGGCCAGATCCCTTTAAGAAGAGCACATTTTTCACTTTACTATTTAATGTGGCGTTTAAGAGATCTGGCCTCTTTTAAGCCTTATTCGAAAATGTTTTTCTTACCTGAAGTTTTATTAGACTCTTTGTCTTTAGACTTTGATACGTTGTCTTTAGCCTTGGAACCGCTTCTAGGTTTTGATGGGCCTTTGCGTTCTGGCGCTTTGCTCTTACGAATAAAGTTCAATACAGAAACTGGCACTGTCTTTCTAACCGGAAATTCGTCAATTTCTTCTCGGTCAATGATATGTTTCAAACGACTTTCAATGGCGCATAGGTTTTTAAAATCACCCATTGCAACAAAAGAAATGGCTTCACCTGCCGCACCAGCACGGCCTGTTCGACCAATACGATGGACATATTCTTCAGGCTTGAAGGGTAAGTCGTAGTTAACAACACGACTCAGATCACCAATATCAATACCACGAGCAGCAACGCCGGTGGCGACCAAATATTTTAGTTTGCCGGATTTGAAGTCAGTCAGAATTTTTTCACGCATGGCTTGGCTTCTATCACCATGAATGGAGTCTGCTTCAATACCACGTTTTGCAAGCTGATCAACAAGCTTGGCTGCACCGTGTTTTTTCTCGATAAAAATAAGCGCTTGATCCCAGTTTTGCTCTTTAATTAAATGGCTTAGCAAAGCGGATTTTGTGTCTTTATCGACCGTGATTAACCATTGCTTGATATTTGGGGCCGTTTTTGTTCTTGGTGAAATTTTGATCTCAGTCGCAGGCTCACTCACTTTGCTATCAGAAAAATCATAAGCCAGCTCGCGAACACTGTCTGTTATTGTCGCCGAAAATAATAGATTTTGGCGGTGCGGCGGTAAGCGATCTAGTATTTTGTATAGCTCATCGGTGAAACCCATGTCTATCATTCTGTCAGCTTCATCTAAAACTAAGACTTCAAGCTCATCAAAATGTACCGCTCGCTGATGTGCTAAATCAAGTAGTCGACCGGGTGTTGCCACTAAAATATCAACGCCTTCGATTAAACGCTGCTTTTGTGGCTCGGTATCAACACCACCATAGACGGCCATAGAAGTGAGTTTTAGATGTTTACTGTACAAGGCAACATTGGCTTCTACTTGAACAGATAATTCACGTGTTGGTGTCAGAATAAGTGCGCGTATACGTTTGCCTCTTAATGTCCGCTCTTTATTGAGTTTCTCTAATAGAGGAAGAACAAACGCAGCGGTTTTACCAGTACCTGTTTGAGATGTGGCAACAAGGTCTTTTCCCGCAAGAATGACAGGAATAGCTTGTGTCTGAATTGGCGTCGGTTTTTTGTATCCCAGCTCCTTGATAGCTTGTAAAAGGGGCTTTGATAATCCTAGTTTTGAAAATGGCATATGAGGCTCGGACAGATTGTCGTAATGGTCGTTGTAAGGATGGCAATAAGATTTGCCCTAAGGCAATGTGGCGCAGTATAGCGTAAAAGCGGTGTCTTGTTGTTCGAACGTTGTAAAAATCAATGAAGCATTGAAAAATATTGTTTAGAAAGGATAATGTCGTGACCTTTTATCCCTTAATGTTGTCTATCATGCGTCTTGATAAGTTTGTTTGTAAAAGCACTGAGTTAACCAAAATTGAAGCGATTCAACATATTCATCTTGGTGAGGTTAGCGTTAATGGTGAAATGGCAAGAGATGAAGCGACTCAGGTTCATGAAAACAACACGATTATGTTAAATGGAGCTAGGCTAAAAACACGTGATTTTCGCTATATTCTCATGCATAAACCAGCCGGAACCATTTGCTCAAATATCGATGAAGCGTATCCATCGCTACTTAATTATCTAGTGGTTGATAAAGCGTCTGAGTTGCATATCGCAGGGCGTTTGGACGCAGACACAACCGGTTTGGTATTGATTACTGATGACGGGCGTTGGTCATATAATATTACGTCGCCAACAAGGCAATGTCGCAAAGTATACCGAGTGGAACTTTCTAGAGCGCTAACGATAGAGCAAGCTGAAAGTATTGCGACTAGATTTAAAAATGGCGTGCAATTACAAGGCGAAGAAGGTTTAACACGCCCTGCTAAGCTGGAAGTGATTTCTTCGAATGAGGTGCTTTTAACGATCATCGAAGGAAAATTTCATCAGGTAAAGCGCATGTTTTCGGCGGTAGGGAATCGAGTTGTGTTATTACATCGTGAACAAATTGGCGAGGTTCGATTAGATGTTGAGGTCGGACAATGGCGCTATTTAACAGAAAGTGAAGCGCTGTCTTTTAGTCAATAAGTTTATCCATTTTTCTGTAACTTCATAAAAAAACGGCTTCTATTAAGAGTAGAAGCCGTTTTTTATGCGTGTGGTAGTTATTTCTTAGAAAGAGTGATTTAGCGAAAGTTACGCAAAATGTGTTTTAAGATAACGGATGATCTCGGACGATTCGTATAACCATTCAACCTTGCCTTCTTGCTCAATACGTAAACAAGGGACTTTTATTTGTCCGCCACCGGCTAGTAATGCATCGCGATGAGGGGAGCCTTCTGACGCACTGCGTTTTTCAATTGGCAGATTCAATTTGTGCATGGCTCTGCGTGTTTTGATACAAAAAGGGCAAGCATAAAATTGATAAAGCGATAGGTGTTTCAATTCATTGTTAATCTGTTTTTGTTTTTCAGGGGTTCGCTTTGGCTTTGGCCCGCGAGTCGCTAGGTCAATGATCGCAATGATGTAGCCTAGTATGTTGCGGATAAAATTAATAAGTACTTTCATGTGGATTGCTCGCTCTCTAATAAATTAGTCAATAAGAGGAATATCAAATCGAGGCCATTCTAACGGTAAAGTGTTGAGTGTTTAAGCCCTAGAGGAAAATCTTTTAAATCGTGACGTTATTTGTGTCATTATGTTGCATTAAAGTGCTTAAGTTTTTAACCATTTGGAGTAAGTATGAATAATAAAATCATCGGCATCGTTCTAATTATTGCCGGTGTTGCTTTAGCGATATGGGGTTATAACATTTACGATGCGGCGACGTCCCAGGTGACTCGAGCGTTAAGCGGAGATACGCCTATTGAAGCGTGGGTTGGCATGGTTGGTGGTGTGATTTGTGTATTGGTAGGCCTTACTAGAGTTAAGTGAGACTTTCTATCCGATACGTTAAATCGAAAAGCCACTATAAATACGTGAATGCTCCTGAAGAATAAAGTGGATGACTAAGGTTCGGTCTTATTTCGGGTTAAAAAGAACGGTTTCTGGAATCTGGAACCGTTCTTTTTAACCCCAATTGATGTCAGGTAGAGATTCGAAGCTAGGTCTAGCGAAGTAATAGCCTTGAAAAAGGTGAATGCCCATGTCTTGTAAGGAGTGGTATTCCGCTTTTGTCTCTACACCTTCTGCAACAATCATCATGTTGAGTTCGTTAAATAAGTTAACCAGATTGCGTACTATTATTTGCCGTTTTTTATCTTGGTCTATGTTTCTAATAAGCACTATGTCGATCTTAGTGATGTCAGTGTTTAGATCTGCTAGTTGGTTTAAGCCGTTGAAGCCAGAACCAAAGTCATCTGTCGCGGTGAGAAAACCTTGTTCTTTATAGTGCTGAATAATGGATTCTAGGTGAACGCTGTCGATAATTTGTTCATTTTCAGTAAATTCGAAGATGATTTTTTCTTTTGGGAAGTGAAATTCTTCTGCCGCATTTAGTGTTGTTCGAATGCAAAGCTCAGGTTTGTAAACCGCATTTGGTAAAAAATTAATACTTAGAAAACTGTGCTTGTGGACGTCCAGTTTGGCGGCCAGTTGAATGGCTTTAACACGGCAACTTTGATCAAAGCGATATCGGTTGGTTTCATTGACGCTCTGAAAAACATGAAAGGCACCTTCGTTATTGAGACCACGAACAAGGGCTTCTTGTGCGAAAACGGTTTTTGTTTGACTGTTAATAATCGGCTGAAAGGCCATCGTGAAGTCGAATCCTAAATCGCATCCAGTCGCGCATTCTGCACAGCCTAATTTTCGAAAATCCTTCTGTTGCATGTTATCTGTCCGCCTTTTTATGCATGTCTGACAAAGAAAGTCGGCTTTGTGGCTCGGTCGGTTTTTGGTCAGAATAATGATATTAACAATATGAATTTCGTTGGTACTTTACCGTCGATTGGCCGATTTTTCTAATCATTTATATGAGCGTTTATTATCAGCTTCTTTGATCTTTTTTTACATTACTGTTTTGTCATACTGTAAAAATAAACGTATTTCTAGGTCTATTTATTATTTATTCACTCATCCAGTCTAAGTTTGAATTTATGTTATTTTTACTAGTAGATCGTATTTTTTAGGCGTGAACATGACAATGATCACGGCAAAAAAAACGAAATTACGTAGTCTAGTAAATGTGAGTACATTCATTGATTAAGCAGGGGTAGGCATGAATACATTGTTATCAGGATTGCCTATTTTATTGCTGATTTGGGTGATGACAAAGCGTAATGCTATGCCTTCGCATATTGCATTGCCCGTGACGGCTCTTTTGATTGCATTGATTCAACTGTTCTTGTTTCAGGCGGACCTGAGCTTGTTAGGTGCAAATATTATGGCGGGGATTTTGTCTGTATCAACCCCTATTTCCATTGTCGCTGGTGCCATTCTATTGAATCGTATGCTGTTTTTTTCTGGTGCCGAGACGGTGCTAAGTCAGTGGCTGAAAGGTGTCAGTAAGAATAAGGTAGCCCAGTTGATGATTATCGGCTGGGCTTTCGCTTTTATGATTGAAGGGGCGTCTGGGTTTGGTACTCCAGCGGCGATTGCGGCACCCATTCTTGTTGGTTTGGGTTTCCCCATCATTCCAGTGGCCATTTTTGTTTTGGTGATGAATTCGGTTCCCGTGTCTTTTGGCGCGGTGGGTACGCCTATTTGGTTTGGTTTGTCAGGCTTGTCTCTTTCAGATGTTCAGTTCATAGAAATATCACAACTAACCGCTTTGCTGAACAGTATTGCAGCATTAGTGATTCCCTTTATTGCTTTGAGGTTCTTGCTTGGCTGGCAAGAAATTCGCCAAAATGCTGGGTTTATTTTATTGAGTGTTCTGTGCTGTACGATTCCCTATGTGTTGTTGGCTCAATGGAATTATGAGTTTCCAGCATTAATAGGGGGTGCGGTTGGGTTGGTTTTTAGTGTTGTATTGGCGAAAAAAGGTGTCGGCCTACACTCTCAGATTGATATGTCATTGCCTGATAAGCCGGTGAAAACGTGGGAAGTGGTTAAAGTATTTTTGCCTTTTGTATTATTGATTGCGATTTTGATTGTGACACGAGTTCCGCAATGGGGAGTGAAAGATTTACTGAATACTATGTCACCTTTATGGACATGGCGGTTTGGTGAAACCGAGTTTGAAGTGAGTCGGGCTTTGGTGTTTAGCCTCAAAAGTATTTTGGGAACAGAGGTGAGCTGGCAATACAAAAGCCTTTATGTACCAGCGATGATTCCATTTTTGATTGTGTCGCTACTTTGTATTCCTCTTTTTTCAATGTCTCGGACGCGTGTTGTGAGTGCGTTTCGTGATACAGGGCGGCGGTTATTTTTGCCAATGTTGTCGTTGATGGGCGCATTGGTGATGGTGAATTTGATGATGCAAGGTGGAAACGACGCGCCGATGTTGCTGTTAGCGCAAGCGTTCGCTGGATTGCTCGGTGACAGTTGGGGTTATGCCGCGGCGTTACTCGGTGCGTTAGGGTCGTTCTTTTCTGGATCAGCTACGGTGTCTAATTTAACCTTTGGTGGCATTCAATTGAGCATTGCGGAACAAGTTGGACTGCCCGTGACACTTGTGCTGGCGTTGCAATCGGCCGGTGCTGCGATGGGTAATATGGTGTGTATTAATAACATTATTGCCGTGTCGACCATTTTGGGTGTGGCGAATCAAGAAGGCTTTATTATTAAACGTACCATAGTTCCGATGCTGGCTTATGCGCTGGTGGCGGCGCTATTTTCTGTGGTCAGTTTAGCGTTCTTATAGCAAGGAACAATGACCTCGAATCGCAATAAAAAGGGTCAGACGTTTTCACGCTGACCCTTTTTTGTTACCTGTTTTATCAGGTAGCGTACTTTTCAATATAAAAACGGGTAGAGGTTACTTGTTTGCTTTTTCTGCTTGTTGCTTGTCGTAACGTTTTTCCCAGAACTCTGCGCCTTTGATACCAAGGGCTTTCGGGTTAAAGGTGTACTCGGTTACGCCAGACGCTTTTTGCTCTTCGTAATCGCGCAAGGCTTTCATTGTCGGCTTCGCCATGAAGAAAATGGTGATAATGCCAACAATGTTCAACCAAGCCATTAGACCTACACCAACATCACCTAGATTCCAGATGTAACCTGCGGTGTTAACGGTGCCGTATGCCACCATAAACATGATAAGCAGTTTAACGAATGTCAATGACACATTGATGTTCAACGCACGGCGTAGGTACGCTACGTTGGTTTCGGCAATGTAGTAGTAAGCCAAGATAGTGGTGAACGCGAAGAAGAATAGCGCGATGCCAACAAAGATCGGTCCGGTACTTCCAAACACACTCGCCAATGCCATTTGCGTGAACGCAGGAGAGGCTATGATAGTAGATGGATCGACGTTTTGTACGATGAATTGACCATCAGCCAATGTACCTTGCACATTGTATTGCTGAGTGATCAGAATCATCAAAGCGGTTGCAGTACAGATAAATAATGTATCTATATAGACAGAGAACGCTTGAACAAGACCTTGCTGTGCAGGGTGCTGTACTTCTGCTGCCGCTGCGGCATGAGGTCCAGTACCTTGGCCTGCTTCGTTTGAGTAAACCCCACGCTTTACACCCCAACCGATTGCTGCGCCGAAACCTGCTTGAGCAGTAAATGCATCAGAGAAGATTAAACCGAAGATGCCAGGTACCTTGTCTAGGTTAAGGAAAACAACGATTAGCGCCATCACAATATAACCAAGGGCCATGAATGGCACGACGATTTGGGTGAAGTTCGCAATGCGCTTGATGCCACCAAAAATGATGAATGCCAACACAACCAAGATGACAGCCAGAGCAACTAATTTAGTTGAACCTACATCACCAAATGAGCTTGATACAACAATACCTTCACCGAAGATTTGTACCACCGCGTTGCCAACCGAGTTTGCTTGAATGCCAGGTAAGAAAACGCCACAGGCAATAATAGAAGACAGTGCAAACAAGACACCTAACCAGCGCCAGCCTAGGCAACGCTCGAAGTAATACGCAGGGCCACCGCGATATTGCCCGTCTTCGCTTACTTTATAAATCTGACCTAAGGTAGATTCTGCATACGCGGTGCTAGCACCAAGGAAAGCCACAACCCACATCCAAAAAATGGCACCAGGGCCACCAAAGCCAATGGCTGCTGCAACCCCGGCAATGTTACCGGTGCCAACGCGGCCAGATAAAGAAACCGCCAGTGCTTGGAAAGAAGAAATCCCTTTGTCTGATTCGTTTGGATTGAACAGTAGAGAAAACATTTCTTTGAAATGTCGTACTTGAGCAAAACGCGTCAGAATAGAGTAGAAAAGGCCCGCTCCTAGGCATAGAAAAATTAGGGCAGGGCTCCAAATGATCCCGTTTAAGAAATCAATGAATGCTTGCATAGTTAGTCCTCGATAAGGTTAGCTCGATGAGCTTTTTTAGTTGTTATTTGATTACTAAGGTGCTGAGGTTGTGGGGATTGCCATCTTAGTCATACGTGAAGTTACGTTCTAATTCGTAAATTACGCATAAAGAGCGCACCGTAGCGGTGCGAATTTATCATGAAAAAGTAATGAGATCTATTTGTAATAGTAGAAAATGTCCATATTTTATATGGGATTTATTAAGACAAGGTGCAAGAAAATCCGTGATATCTGTTGGTTTTTTAATCCTTTATTATAAAAATACAATTATTTCTTATGAGCGCGCATCCAATTGGCCGTTTTACTTCGTCTTTAATAGTGTAAGAACATTTTTTAAGACAAAACGGAGTATTGATATGAAGTTACAACTTAGAACGGTTGCCGCTAGTGTTGCCATTTTACTTGCGCCTATGGTAGTTAGCTCGAATGCCTTTGCCGCTGATGATGTATTGATGGATAAGTCAGGTATGACGCTTTATACCTTTGATAAAGACTCAAAGGGTCAGTCTAACTGTAACGGCGGCTGTGCTGTTAAATGGCCACCATTTGTCGCGAATCAAGGGGCTAAAGCTAAGTCAGGGTATGGTGTGATTAAGCGCGATGATGGCACTCAACAATGGACGTATAAAAATAAGCCTTTGTACACTTGGTCTGGTGACATAGAGCAAGGCGATATGAATGGTGATGGTCTTGGTGGTGTGTGGCATGTCGCGAAAAAAGTTGCGAGCGTTTATTGATCTCTGCCTACATTGTTTAAAAGTAAATAATTGCTTTTTTGTCTCCCCATATTCTTGTAGTTTTGAACAAAGCAGTGAACGTTGGTTCATTGCTTTGTTTGTTTGGGTCGCTTCGCTTTTTGTCAGAGGGAGAACGGGTTGTCAGTCGGTGAATTAGAATGGTGCTATCAAATAAATGCTTTGCTATATCGAGTGCAAAAACAAGATAAGCAAGCGTTACAGTCTTTATATGAGTTAACCAGTGGGAAGCTTCTTGGTTTAATCTTTCGAATCGTTAAGGATGAGCCCGAAGCTGAAGATGTGTTGCAAGATGTCTTTATAAAGGTTTGGCTGCAAGCCAATCAATATGACGGTAAAGGCAGCGCTTGGGCTTGGTTATGTGTGATGGCTCGCAATAGCAGCTTAGATCGACTGAGGAAAATACAAAAGCACCCACACGTTTCTACCGATGAAGATGAAGAATTGCTATATAGCCTTACAGAAGAGTTCGATGCCCATAACAATATTGCGTTAAACCGGTGTTTGTACACCTTAAAAAATCAAGTGCGAAAAAGTATTCTAATGTCGTATTTACATGGCTATAGCCATAGTGAGTTGGCAAAAACGATGTCTGTTCCCTTGGGAACGATGAAAGCATGGATTCGCCGAGGTTTGCAGGAGTTAAAATTATGTCTGGAAGCTTGAGATATAAAAACCCAACAATTTGTGAGTATTTGGCGAGTCAATATGTAATGTCGGTGATGTCACCCTTGGTTAAATCGCGTATTGAGAGTTTGCGTTTAAACGTACCGGAGCTTGATGAGGCCATTATTCGCTGGTCAGAAAGCGTCGCAACGTTGCAAGAAAATTTACCTGAGAAACAACCTTCGAGTCATGTGTGGAAGAGGATTGAACGGTCTATTTTCCCACCATCAAGAAAAATCATGGTGGATAAGTCCTGGTGGAGTAGTCTGATTTTTTGGCAGGTGACCGGAGTCGGGGCTAGTCTGGCGTCGTTAATTTTGGTGGTAGCCCTATCTACAAACTTATCAAAACCAGATATGTCATTGCCTTTAGTAAGCTCAACACCAAGTTATACGGCAGTTATGTCTTCAAACTCTAATGGTGTAAGAGAGAGTGATGATATTCGTTTTGTGGTTAATGTGTATCAGAAAACTGATGCAGCCCCATCAAGATTGTTTATACAGTGGTCTCGAAGGAAGCCCCGTGTCAATAATGCCAGTATGCATGTTTGGGCAGAGAACCAAAATACGGGAGAACTTACTTATATTGGTGTAGAGCCAAATGAGGCTAAGGTCTTGGCATTGAGCAAAATCACATGGTTAGCGGTGTCGAACAGCAGTCACCTTATTTTTACCAAAAATGAGAGTAAACCGACTGAAAATAACACTTTATTTTCAGGTCCTTGTATTCAGTTAGGCAGTTGGAAAAGTGAAGCGATATAATAATTTTTGTGCCGGATGACATTGGTGTTTCTATCGAGGTTTAAGTTTAGAAAATCTCGAGAACTTGTCTATGTGGCTCGATTTTTGGAAAACTAAGCGTAGGACATCCCTCTTAATCAAGCTAGTATGGTGCTTCAGCTTAATAGCTTTTGCTATTTCCAAGCACCCTCTAGGGCTTCTATGTCTCATTTTCGTGTTCGTTATCAAACGCTTGAGTTTGATAAGACCGATATTCATGTACGTACTCTCCGTGATAAGCAAGAATTTTCAGACGACGATAATACCGCTTTCGATTTAGGGATTTCTTCTGCAGTTTGGTCTTTATTTGGTGTGATATGGCCATCAGGTGAGGTGCTTGCTCATCTGATGTTTGAACATGAAGTGAAAGGCTTAAAGATATTAGAAGTAGGGTGCGGCATCGGGTTAGCAAGTTTGGTGTTGAATCATAGGCTTGCCGATATAACGGCAACAGATTATCACCCTGAAGCAGGCAATTTTCTAAATGAAAATACCTTACTTAATGGTGATCGTAAGATTCCTTTTGTAAGAGCCAGTTGGCAAGATCCGGGTACAAATTTAGGAAAATACGACTGTATTATTGGCAGTGATATTTTGTACGAGCGGTTTCATGTGGATCTTTTATCGGCCTTTATCGAAAAGCACGCTGCCGAAAACTGCTTAGTCATGCTGGTGGATCCAGGTCGAGGTCATCATGCACCGTTTAGTAAGAAAATGGTCTCGTTGGGTTATACCCATAGCCAGCGTAAACCGATTGATACCTGTTATTTAACCGCGCCATTTAAAGGTCAGATTTTAACGTATCAAAAAGGTCTGCCTTGCCCATAAGCAATGGTAGCGACCTAGAAAAGATAGAACGCCCATCATGCATGATGGGCGTTTTTTTATGTTAATTATTCAGTTCTTATCAAGTCGTACTTTTTCTCGTTATAAAGCCAAGTACCTAATAAAGGATGTGCAATGGCTTGCTTGATTATGTCCGGATCAACCTTATCGCTTGGCAATAGTGTTGAGTTATCGTAGAGGAAGGTTTTTGGCGATTTTTGCGGCTGCAATATCACGACTTGATTTCCCTTCATATAAGCTTGATTGTCGTTAAACTGCATGATGGCTCGTCCGATGTAGTCATCACCAACATTTGTCATATCTTGTCCAATCATAGGGTGGGTAGAGTCTACTCCGATTAATGACAGCAGTGTTGGCGCTAAATCTATTTGGCTAGTGATCCGACTGTCTTGTTTAGGGACAATGCCTTCTCCTAGAATAAGTGCCGGTATGTGAAAGCTTGGAATCGGCACTAAGTCAGAGCGAGTGGTTCGCGCATCATGGTCAGCAACCACTAAGAATACGGTATCTTTCCAATAATTTTCTTGCTTGGCCAGTTTGAAAAAATGGCCAATAGCATGATCTGCGTATTTGACGGCGTTTTCTCGCGTGTTTTTCGGTGTGTTATAAAGTTCAATTTTGTTGTCTGGAAACTCATAAGGGTCGTGATTTGATGAGCTAAAAACAAGACTGAAAAAAGGCTTTCCTGATTTAGATTTCGTGACAAAGTCTTGGTTAGCTTTACTGAAAAGGTCTTCATCGCTCACACCCCAAGAGCCTAAGAATTCAGGGTTCAAAAAATCTTTTTCTTCGATGATAGAGTCGAACCCATTGCCTAAGAAAAACGATTTCATGTTGTCAAAGTGGGCGCCGCCGCCGTATATGAAATTGGTGTCGTAACCTTGTCTGCCAAGCAGTTTGGCGATAGTGAAAAAGTTTGTTTGAGAGTTGGGTAGCTTCACGGTGCTACGCGCTGGTGTTGGTACAAAGCCAGTTATAACGGCTTCTATACCTCGAACGGAGCGAGTGCCGGTGGCGTACAAATTATTGAATGACCATCCTTCTGGTACTAATTTATCGTATTCAGGCGTTAAAGGAAGCCCCCCCAAGCTGCCAACAAATTGTGCGCCCAAGCTTTCTTCAAGAATGATAACGAGGTTCTTAGGTCGGTCAAAATGTCGCGTCGCTACCTGTTTATGCAGTGTAGGAAATTCAGAGGACGTAAATTGAGTTTTTTCCAACCCCATCGCTTTATGTATCTGCGTAATCACGTCGTCTTGTTTCATGTTGGGATATAGCTCAAAAGAACTGACTTCACCTGACATTTGACTAACGGCGTATAACAGAGAGTATGTTGAGTTCAACGTTAAGCTATTTACCAACGGATCATTCGTAAAAGCGGTGTAACTCGGATTAATGGCTCTATGCTGTAAGCTTGAGCGAGCTCCAAGAAATGCCAGAGTGAAAACAATGACGACTAAGACGGGTCGCTCGAACCATTTTGGTTGCGGACGGCTGAGGATGCTCTGCTTGCGGAAAAACTGATACGCCAAAATAATAGTAATGGTGGTGATCAATGACGTCATCAGTAGGGTGAGTTTATGACCCTCAATGAGCATGGAAAAAACTTCTTTTGGGTAGAGTAAGTATTCTACAAAAAGACGATTGGGTCTTAAACTGTACTCTTCAATAAAAGCGGGTGTTGATGCTTCCATAAAAATAAGCAAAACAAAAGTGCTGGTTAACCAGATTCGAGTAAGTATATTCCAAACTCGATTTAGATAGGGGATACCCGAGATGAGTAAGCTAATGACGGCTGGGATACCGATTATGTATGAAATTGAAGCGAGATCAATGCGCAGACCAAAGCCCAATAAAGTTACCCAATCGTCCATAGAATCGATGCGATCAAACTTCCAAACCATTAAAAATAAACGGCTGACTGTGAGACAAAAAAGTGTGACTACTAAAAAAAATAAATACGGTTTAAGTGGAGAAATAAGACGCATTAATAGTTTTTTTGATTCGATCATGTGATATCTCTAAAGTAAGCAATATGCGCCTAACTTAGAGGAGACGTAGTGTAAAAAAAGTCAACGACATTTTTTTCACATTATTTACAGACGACATTTAATGAACCAAAAATCCTCTATTTATAAAAATAACCTCTACTCTTATCGTAATAAAGTGTAAGTAAATGTAAATAAATTGTTGTTTTGTGTGAGATTTAAGGATATTTTGTGGGCGTTACATTATATCCATGGAAGGTGTTGTGCTGTCTTTATCAATAAGTGCTAGGCGCTTTTTTAGCTTGGCCTGCGCTATTTTTTGTTACCATCTCTCTTTGCCCATTAATGCGGCAGACTCTGTATCTTCTTCTAGTTCTGATAATTCAACAGAATTTCGACTGCGTGATAAAGCCGCACAAGAGCGTTTAGACAAAAAACTGGACAACATTTCCCCTCCGATTCAATTACCTGAAGTACAACCGATTGCTGAACAGCCCAAAGCGACCGTCTGCTTTTTCATTAAAGAAATCAAAGTAGAGGGGCTTTTGTCTGAATGGGCACACGCTAATGGCAAAGACTATATTGGCCTGTGCATTGGCTATGACACCATTACCGCTTATGTACGATTGATTGATCAAAAACTCTTGTCAGAAGGGTACGTTACCTCAAGAGCGATATTACCCGAGCAAAACATTTCCTCAGGTTTACTAATGATCCAGATACAGGCGGGCATTATTGAGAAAATCGTGTTCCCAGAAAACTATGCTTTTATCTGGGAAAACGCCTTACCCATGTCTCCAGGCCAGATCCTTAACCTTAGAGACATGGAGCAAGCTGTTGACCAGCTTAATCGACTGCCATCACAACGTGTTGAGTTTAAAATAAAGCCAGGCAGTTACAGCGGGGCGAGCATTCTTGTAGCCGAAGTGGTTTCTAAAAAACCTTGGACGGTGAACGCCTCCATTGATGACAGCGGTGGCAAACAAACAGGCGACTACCCGATAAGTTATGGGGCGAGTCTTGATAATGCGCTAGGCGTTCAAGATAGCCTGAGCTTTTCTGGGTCAAGGGCGAGAGAAGCCGACACGGGCGCATCAAACAGTACTTCTTTTGGTTGGAGTTTGCCCATGGGGTACTGGCTGTTAGAAATGAACAACAGCCACTTCGATTATCGTCAACAAGTCATTGGTGACGTGCAAAATTTTGAGCTGAGTGGCGTAGGCCGAGATCAAAAGCTGTCGTTAAACAGAGTCGTCTTTCGAGACAATAAAACCAAAATCGGCCTATTTGGCTCCGTCAAAACCCGTGAAAGACGCAGTTTCAGTAATGACGTTGAGATTCAGAACAATAGTCGTAATTTGACTGAGGCGGAGTTGGGCGCATCTTATCGGCGTTATTTTACCTCTGCGGTACTTGATCTTTCTCTGAGTGCCCATCAAGGCATAGATCTGTTGGGTGCTGATGAGGTAGATCCAAACGCCGATCCAAGTACCGCTCAGCCAGATTACCGTTTTTACACCATGGTGGCGTCAATCAGTGCACCATTTTCTTTACTGGAAACGCCGTTAAATTATTCAGGGCGTTTTTTTATGCAGTACGCAGACACGCTCATTTACTCTCTTGATTGGTTTTCGATTGGGGGACGCTACACCGTTAGGGGATTTTCCAATGTGGAATCTCTGAGTGCGGTCAACGGTTGGCGACTAAGAAACGATTTAGCATTGCCTTTTGAGTTGAACGGTTCTTCAAACGCCAGCTATTTAGGGCTGGATATTGGTCAGGTTGAGGGAGAAGGGGCAGAAGACGCCTCCAGCAAAACCCTAATGGGCATTAGCGTGGGACTGAAGGGCCACCTATTGGGGGTCGATTATGATGTCTCTCTCTCGGAACCGTTTTTAGCCCATGGCCCTTATGCAAAATCTCACGATTCTAAAGTGAGTATGGTGCTCTCGGCACAATTTTAACGTAAACACCGAGTGGCCCTTATACCTTAAGTGCCACATTTAACACTGTTATTGTTCAAGAATAAGGACGTTCTTTATGTTACCTGTGGTTGGCTTGTTTAAAACATGGCATTGGGTTGTTGGGTGTTTGTCTTTTCATAAGCTGTCCACGATATCCTCTTCAAAGCCGTCTTGGCAGCGCCAATCCTCTCATTCTTCTTTATTAGCGCCTTGTCGTAAACACCAAAAACACATTGCTCAAATCCTATTGGCGTCGTATTTTTCGATGCCGGGTGTGTTGTTGGCGCAGGGCGCAACGGCCGCCAATACCGCCCATGCGCCTTCTTTTGACACCGCCGCCAATGGCGTCCCCATCGTTAATATTAATGCCCCCAGTGCGCAAGGCGTTTCTCGGAACGAATACGACCAGCTCAATGTCGATGCTCAAGGCCTGATTTTCAACAACTCGACCAGCATTGTTCAAACCCAACTAGCGGGGCATGTGGATGGCAACAAGCATTTAGGGGGAAAGAGCGCCAGTATTATTCTGAGCGAAGTCATGGGGAATCGTCGCAGTGCCTTAAATGGCTACATGGAAATCGCAGGGCAAAGAGCGCAGCTCATCATTGCCAACCAACATGGCATCACCTGTAATGGCTGTGGTTTTATCAACACTAGTCGCGGCATGTTAACCACCGGCGCGTCCGTATTTGATGCGTTCGGTAATTTAAGTGGCTTTGATGTTAGCCGCGGGGATGTGGACATCACCGGATTGGGGTTCAACGACACAGACACCGATGAAGTGGACATATTGGCACGCAGTGTCAGCCTTAATGCCAGCATGTGGGCGAATCAAGCGACCATTATTACGGGCGATAACTTGATCAACTATAACGATAAGTCTGTCACGTCTCGCTCGACCGGCGAAAAAACAGGCTTCTCCCTCGATGTCGCCGCCATTGGGGGAATGTACGCCAACCGCATTCGTTTGATCGGCACCGAAAAAGGCTTGGGAGTGAACCTGAGCGGCAAAGTCTCTGGCACAGAATCCATGATGCTGGACACCCAAGGTAACTTGGTCAACAAAGTCAGCCTGAGCAGCAAACAACTCAGCGTGAACGCAAACAACATCACCAACACAGGGAAACTGTTGGGCGACAACATCACCCTAACCGCGAATGATCTGGAAAACACAGGCAGTAAAGCCAATATCCAAGCCTCAAATACACTGAACATCACACTTCAAGGCACGCTAAACAACCAAGACAGTGCCAAGATTCAAACACCTAGTGGTCAGCTCACCTTAAACGCCAATCTCATCAACAACCAAAGTACGCTCGCAGCGAATCAACTCACCCTTATTGCCTCACAACTGGATAACCATACGGAAAATGGGTCCATCTTCGGCACCGACAAAGTTGACCTCACCCTAACAGGAGCGTTGAACAACCGCGACAGCGCGCTAATACAATCGGACAAGCAACTCGTCATCCGTACCGATGGAAATATCACCAACCGTAACGCCACACTCGGCTCGGTGGGGTCAGCCACCATCAAGGGTCAAAACCTCATTAACACCGGTAAGGTATTGGCTCAGAATGATCGCCTCACCTTCAACATCGATCAACAACTGGATAACCAAGGTCGTATTCAGGGTAATGGCATAACGCTAACGGCTAATCAACTAATGAACAGCACAGTCGACGGTAAAATTTATTCGACGAATACGTTAGAGGCGACCATTAATGGTGCTATCGAGCATGCTATTAACAATAAAGAGGGCGCGCTGATTCATGCAGACAAATTGTTAACCCTAACCAGCCATAACAGCGACATTATCAACACAGAAGCGACTATTGAATCTGCAACGTCTGCGACCTTAACCAGCCGAAACCTTACGAACAGCGGGACGATTTTAGCGCTAGATAATAGGTTGACGATTCGAACCCAACAGCTAGAGAATCAAGGGATGTTAGGGGGTGAAAATATCGACGTAGAAGTCAGTGTTCTGAACAATACTGCCAGTACCAGTCAGGTATATGCTAACAATGATGCAAATATAAAGATCACCGCAGGAGTGATGACCAACAGTAATGGTGCTCTCATTCACGCAGGGAATACACTCACATTAAGTGCTTCTGGGGGGCTCACTAACACTGACTCTATTATTGAGTCGGCCGTCGATGCCTCTTTGACTAGCCAAGATTTAACCAATTCAGCCAACGGTATTTTATTAGCTCAAAATGGCACCTTAACCGTCAATACCGGCACCTTAAATAATGATGGCACGTTAACAGGGAAGAATATCGAGGTAGTTGCAACGGTCGTTAATAACATAAAAGCCACCAGTAAAATTGAGTCAACAAAGGACCTCACTCTCACCACACAAGGTAACGTGAACAACAAAAATGGGGCAAAAATTAGCGCAAATGACACTCTGACGATCAATGCAAAACAAGATCTTATTAATACGGGGAGTCATATCGAATCGGCCAACAACATCGTTATCTCTAGCCGAAATGTAACGAATACAGGAAACGCCTTACTGCGTGCTAACGACAGCGTTATCTTGGACTGGACTGGATCGCTAACCAACCAAAATGCCGTGATCGCCGCGGCCAATAACATTAAAACTTCGCAAACACCGGACGAATCGCCGAATCCACGTTCAGGCAGCTTAACAAATGATCGCTTAGGAATTATTACCGCGCAAAACGGCACTCTCGATCTCACCCTAGGCGGTTTAACGAACTACGGCAGCATGGGTGCGAACCGTGTCAAACTTGATACCAATGGTGTTTCGAACATGGGTAGCAATGCTCTAATCATGGCGAATGAACATTTGGATGTGCGTTCTACCAGTGACATGAACAACTACGATGGGGGATCGTTATTTAGTATGGGAAGTGGCTATTTGCAGGCGAATGGCACCCTTACTAATAGTTCGGCGGATATTGAAACGCGAGGGGGAAATTTAACCATTCATGCAAACACTATTATTAACAAAAGGTCATTTGTTGAAATAGAGAATACGTATATTAGTACAAATCATAAAGAAGAAGGTGACGTGGAGGTTTTAAGTGAAGGGCAGCATGAACATTCACCTAAAATAACAGCTCAAACAATAGTCACATATGTAGAGACTATTGTTACTCCATTCATTTTAAGCACCAGCTCAGTAGGATTAATAGTTGCAGGAGGAGATTTAAATATTGAAGGTTTTATTGATAATCTTTATTCAACTATTAGCTCTAGTGGAAATATTAATTATCAAGGTGGATTAAATGATAAACCTTTAATTGCCACACAATCAGTTACAAAAAAAGGGTCAGAGCATTATACAAAGATTAGTCATTCGTTTTATTGGGAAAATAGTAAGGGTACTTCAAGCGCTATAAGACCTCAGGAGAAAACTGAAGAAATAACACCTTTTAATAATACAATATCACAGACAGTATTATTACTTGCTCCTACATTTACTAGTAGAAGTTCGATAACCGGTAAAGGCGGCAGCTTTAATAACGTAGGTACCTCAGACACAGTCGAAAGCTTAGCCGCTAAGGAAGCGGGTTTATCACCTGAAGACTTTGATGCGGAACGGATTGAGTCCCGACGTAATGATATTTTTAATGATCTATTTAACAGTTTGGTGAATAGTGCGCTGTTCAGAGGGGTTAGCCCTAACCCTAATTTCCTTGTCGAAACCAACCCCTTACTGACCAGTTATAAAAGCTTCATTTCGTCTGATTATTTATTGAATAAACTCACATCAGACAGTGTCGGGCGTAATGGCAAAGTGGCTGTACGCTTGGGGGATGGCTTTTTAGAACAACGATTGGTGCGAGATCAAATCTTGTCTTTTACAGGCTTTCAGACGTTGCCGGACAGTGTAGGCATAGAGTCTACCTATGCCACCTTGATGAACAATGCGGTGGACTCTTACCAAGCGTTAGGATTGAGCATCGGCATTGCATTGAGTGCAGCGCAAATTACGCAGTTGCAACAACCCATCGTCTGGATGGTCACCGAAACCGTCAACACACCGAATGGCCCTCAACAAGCCTTGGTGCCTAAAGTCTATTTCTCTGCGGCCTCTGGATTACAGCTCAGGCCAGACGGTGCTTTGGTGGCGGCAAACAGTATTGATATTGAAACCGAAGGTGATATTAACAACACAGGCTCTATGCTCGCCAAGGTAAACCTATCGTTAAAAGGTCGTAATATTAGCAACAGTGGCACGGTATCTTCTTTGGGCAGTGCTGACCTTACCTCAAGCCAAGACATTAAAAATACCCGTACTATTAATGCCGTGGGGGATTTGAATATAACGGCAGGGGGGAACCTTATTAATGAAACCCTGACAGACACACGTCAAATTACCTTAGCAGGGTATTCAGAAAGTGAAACCATCGTTGGTGACACCGCAAGCATTCAAGGGGGCAATGTCAGCCTGACTGCAGGTAACGATATTCGTTTGATTGGTAGTGAAGTCGGAGCAACAGAAAACTTGACGGTCGCCGCGGTCAACGATATGACGATGGAAGCCTTAGCCATCAATAAAAGCCAATCTGTTCAGTATGGTAATAACAGTTTGAGCACCGCCAGCACCACTCATCAAGTCAGCACGCTCTCCGGTAACAACATCCAACTCAGCGCAGGCAATACGCTTACCAGTGAAGGTGCGCAGGTCAATGCTAAGGGTAACTTAGGATTGTCGGCAACAAACATCGACCTGTTGGCGGTCACGGATAGCAAGGATGATTACAGCTTCCTTGGAGGCGGCGGTAATTCCACCGAAAAACGCACGCACAACGAAACCCTTACAGGCACGGTGCTCAATGCCGGCGGCACCTTGAGCTTGGTGAGTCAGCAAGATATCTTCTCGAAAGGATCAACCTTGAGTGGGGGCGAGGGTATCGCTTTGGCCGCCGGTGGGGATGTTATCTTAGCCACAGCCGTGGCGAACAATGCCAGCTTTGAAGAAGTGAAAAAGAAAAAGTCCGGCACATTTGGTTCTAAAAAATCTACCAACACCACCACAACGGAAAGCACCACGAACCAAGGCGCCAACCTAGCGTCAGGTGGAGACATCAACATCACCTCTGGTGCAAACATACTCTTATCGGGTACCAAGGCGACCGCTAATGGCAACATTGACCTAGACGCTAAGGGCGATATCCAGCTCTTGTCGGCGGTAGACCAAATGTCTTCTCGATATCAAGAGCAGAAAAAAGGTACCTTTAAAGTCAAAGCCAAAGACCAAGGTTCGATCAAGCAAACCGCCGTAACCAGTGAACTCTTTGCTAACGGTACGTCCGGTCAGGGCAACATTGCCTTGAAGAGTGGCAATAACATCAATCTAGAAGGCGCAACGTTGGCCGCCAACGACACCTTATCCATGGGCGCGGGCTCTGAGACCCAACAAGCCGTGACAAAAGATGCAAACGGCCACTATGTGAATGCAGAGGGTACGTTAGCTGGTAACGTCACCGTCGGCACACAAGCCCTGCAAAACAGCGAATGGAATGAATCTTCCTCGGGTTACCGTGGCATCTTAAAAGACGTTGCTCGAAGCGTGTCTGTCGTCGCTTCAAGTATGGGGGTCAAGGGTGAGATCAAAGTAGGGGAATCTCACGCCACCCGAACAGATACATTGAAACAACAAACCTCGACTTTAGCCGCTAACGACCTAAACATCGACGCGAAAAACGATGTTGCCCTGATTGGCGCGAATGTCGCGGTGACCGATACGGCCACGATCAACGCCAGCAATGTCACCATTGACGCCGCGCAAGAGCGTACCGTCACCAGCGAATCCCACACCGACCACACTATTTCATCAGAAGGGGCGACCTTAGAAAAAGACCAAATCAGCCTCGTCAGCTTAATAGATACCAAACACACCGAAAAAACCACCACCACGGCCAACACGTGGGCAGGCAGCAACATCAGCGCTGGCAACCTTAGTATCAATGCCAACCAAAACGTCGCCATTATCGCCAGCGATATTAATGTACAAAACAACGCAGACATCCAAGGCGAAAACATCCTAGTGGGCGGCCGCGAAGCCACCACAGACACCACCCACGACAGCATCACCGAAACCAAAACCCTGACCGTCGGCGTGAAAAACGCCTACGTGGACGTGGTCTTAGCAATACAAGCCCTTAAAGACGCCAAAAAAGCCATAGGCGCCGCCAAAGACGCCTACAGCGACGCCAAGCAAAAAGTCGCCGAAGGCAAGTTACCTAAGAGTGATTTAGACTTCTACAAAATCAACCTAGCGGCCGCGACCGCAAACGTGGCCAGTGCCACTACGGCGGTTTATGCCTCTGGTGCCGCAGCTGCGGCAGCGGCAAGCACGAGCATGGGTACAGGGTTCTATGTCTCAGGGGGAGCAACCACCCAAACTGACACATCCAGCACCACCCGTACCCAAGGCACTTGGAACGGTTCTAATATTAATGTGGGCGGCAACACCAGCTTAACAAGTAACAACAACCTCAATATTGAAGGCTCAAACATCGACACCGCAGGGCAACTTGCCCTGAATGCAAAAAACATCAACATCACCGCCGGTAAAAACACTTATACCGAAAGTACCAAAAGCCACAGTGAAGGCGGCGGCATTAGCGTTAGCATGCAGCCTACCACCACCTCTTATAGCGGCAGCGTCAATGCCAGCCAAAGTCGCAGTGATTATCAAAGTACCGATTACGTTAATAGCCAAATCGGAGCGGGCAGCCTTGTTAGCAACAGTGACAATCTCACCATCAAAGGTGGAAATATCAGTGCTGATAAGGTTGATATCACCACTGGCAGCCTGACGGTTGAAAGCCTGCAAAATACCTCTAGTGGCAGCAGCACCAGTGTAGGCCTTAACCTAAGTGCTTCCCTTGGTGGCAGTGACAAGGGTTGGGAAGGCAAGAATGAGGATCCCACTAAATCGCCTGCCGCTTCGGGTGTTACCGGGTTTGGTGGTAATGCCAGCAAAGGCAATTCAGAGAAAGCCTGGGTAGCAAAACAAAGCGGCATTACTGGTGGCACGGTGAACATCACCGCGAAAGATACCACATTAACAGGTGCCGTCATCGCCGCGGTTGACGAAGAAGGTAATAGCACCGACAAACTGACCTTAACCACAGATACCCTACGCGTTGCGGATATTAACGACACCGATACCAGTCAGAACATCGGTCTTGGCTACTCAGTGAGTGGTTTACCAACGGGAGAGCCCCCTAAAAACACGGATCCAGACGCAAAAGATCCGATGGATCCAAGTCAGTCTACTTACAGCGCCAGCTTTAATGGGCATGACAAACAGCAAGCCAACAAAGCCACCGTTGGTCTTGGCAACGTCACCGTAGGTGGCACCAATATCGATGAACAACCAGAGTTCGCCGACCTCAACCGAGACACAAACAACAGTCAAGAAACCACCAAAGACGAAGAGCGTGGTGGTTTGGACATGTCCCTAACCGTCGACAACCGCATGTTGAGTGAAGCCGGTTGGGAAGACATTGCTGAGGATGTTGAAAAGACTAACGAATTAGTCGGTGATGGGGCTAATGCACTTGGAATGAAGGGCGTCACCAAATTCCTTTACAACATAAATGACCCTCAGATAGCCGAGCAGTTGCAAGGAAGAGAAGAAGCGGCATTGGATGCGCTGATTGATAAAGGGATTGATCCAAAAATCGCCAAGTCAATTATGACGAATCCAAACCTTTTCCAAACCGCTGGCGACATACTGAGTAATGAACAGGCGCTTCTTGATAAAAAGGGGTTGGATTCACCGAAAATAGAAAAAGTGTCATCAACTAACGAGTTAGCTAATAATAGTGAAGGTGGACTCGTTATTGAAATCACATCTGGCTATCAAAATAATCCCGTCGAAAAGGTTCTGTTAGGCGCGAAAGAGGCTCGTGACTTTGTTGGTACACTGCCAGCAGAAGAAGCCAATGCCGCCATGCTTGCACTGGGTGTATTGACCGGTGGTGTTATCAAAACCGCGATTGACGTTGCCAAAGATGTTGTGGTAAACGAAGCAATAGGTGACACTCTCAATGACCTGCAAAAAACGGTTGCCTCTGCCGCAGCGGCAGGAGCACAGGGCATTGACCGCACTACTCAACAAGAGAATGTAACAAGAGAAGGTGAATTTGGGCATTCTATTTTGTTACAAGAAGGAGCAGAATTTGGTTTAGAAGTGATTGGTCTTGGCGCTGGCGCGGGATTGATCAAAACGGGGATTGGTAAAAAGAGTGTCGTAGATAGCAGTGGCGCTGATTCTTCTGGTAGTGTAGGGAGTGGTTTAGGCTCAGAGGGTATTCCCAGTAGTGTTACACGGAAAGATAATGACTTTTCTGCAACAACTAATACAGAAAACCAGAGAAAATCTTACATTGATGAAGAAGGTAATTTAGTTCCTGCCAATCCAGATGGTGACATCACCATCAAGCAGCATATTCGAGGAGCTGATCCTGCCAAAAGTAATAGCCAGTATACTTCTACTACTTCCGTCGATGGTAACACTACCTCAAGTGTCAAAAACTATGGCGAAAATACAATAGAAATTAATACCAAGCGTCTACAACAAGACATCGATGCAGGTAAGGTTAAAGATGTTGAAGTTATTCCACCCAAACGAGTTCAGGCTGAATTGCAAAATAATGTTGATCAAGCTCAGGTTCGCTATGATGTAAATACCTCACCTAAAAATGCTCAAAAGCTGGAACGAGCCAAGCAGGATTTAGAGCATGCGATAAGAGATAACGAATGTCTAATTAAAGGCTGTGTGCCTAGCGAATACATTCAAGGGGGACAGTAATGGCAACATTACAAGAGTTGATGGGGCAGGAAATCTACGATTTGCTTTACAAGCATTATGATAAAAACGGCGCATTAATTGGGGATATGGAAGATGTTTTTTATTGTGATGATGATGAAATAGATCAAGAGCGTATCCCAAAATTGGAAGCTTTGTTAACACCTATTACCGATGCAAGAAATTCTCTGATTCCTATAGAAGCTGCAAAGCTTTTAGCAGCTTGGGGTTCAGAAAAAGCCATTAAATATTTTGAAGATTGTATTGATGAGCGTATTGATCGCTTGGGTAATTTAGATCCACATCGACTTCACGCAAACTACGATACTACTTACGAAAGGATCATTAATTCTCTTTTTCAGTATCATTCCAGATATGCTGAAAGAGATTACGTTCAGTCCAAGAGTTATGATGGCGATTTAAGTAAGGCGGCTAGGAATCGAATTAGTACACCTTTGGTCAAAATAATTAAGTTATCCAAAGAACTTGTTTTAGATATGGGCTATTTGATTAACCTTTTGAAAAGAGTACGCTGGGAAGAGTATCTTTCTGTTTTAAAAAGTTGTTATCTTGATTTTATTAAACGCCTTGAAAATGATCTTTGCCGACAATGGAACCTGCCAGCTTTAAAGGCCCTCTTGCAAGATTGGGAACCAGAGTTCTTGCGCCAAAATCCAGAGTAAAAGTTAACGGGGCGCAGCCCCTTTGTTTTTAACTGTCAGTGGTGGGCGACAACCTACCGGAAGAGCTAAGAGGCTCGTTAGGATTCAAGGGGTCAGAGTCGTTGATTTCATTCTCAATGTTTGCGCATCCCTTATAAACTTTATTAAGATATAGAGATCACTTGTTTCAAGGAAGAAACGATGGCTCGACGACCGCGACTGTATCTGCCCGATTGCCCATTACATATTATTCAACGCGGAAATAATCGTGATGCGTGTTTTCATGATGATTCTGACCATAAAGCATACCTGTATTTCATGCGTGAAGCGGCTGCACAATATGGTGTATCGATTCATGCTTTTGTACTTATGACGAACCATGTCCATATACTGGCTACGCCTTCTACCGAGGAGTCTGTTAGCCGCATGATGCAATCGATTGGCCGTCGTTATGTTCAATATTTTAATCATATTTATTCGCGTACAGGCACTTTATGGGAAGGGCGTTACAAATCGACGCTTGTTGATACAGATAACTATTTGTTAACTGTGTATCGCTATATCGAGTTGAATCCTGTGAGGGCGGGAATGGTGGAACACGCGGCAGATTATCCATGGTCGAGTTATCCTCATAATGCGGCAGGTGTAGAGATTCAAATGCTGACGTCACACGACAGTTACATCGCTCTTGGCAAAACCTCTGAGCTGAGAGCAAGTGCGTATCGAAAGCTGTTTCAAACACACATTTCTGACATGGATATAGAAGCTATTCGTTTAGCAACCAATAAATCCTGGGTTTTAGGAAGTGAGAAGTTTATTGAACAGTTTGAACGTCGAGTGGGTATTGCTGGTAAAACAGCAGAGCATGGAGGGGATAGGAAGTCAAAGGAGTATAAAAATCAACGACTCTGACCCCTTGAATCCATTGGCGATTTCTCTGGACAGTCCCAATTAACTTTCAATAAATCAAAAGTTCTTCAGCTTGAAGAAGCCTTTGGTCTTGAACGTGGAGCGCTTCAGGACGGGTTTAAGATTCGGCAGGTTGATAATATTGTTGAACAAATGCCCCGTAGCCCTATGGAAGGAAACCAGTTCTTCAGAGGGCCTGGGAATCATTTGCCGGGAGGTGCACCAGAGATGGTGATTGATTCAATTCCTACAGTTGACACTGGTAATGTAAAAACCTTATTGGAGGTGTTAGTTAAATGAACGACCAATCAATGAAGGCTTTTGTAACTAAGGCTGACGGAAAAGTGATACGAGTTAAATTGTTAGATAGTTCTTTCAAAGAAGAGCTATCTAACTTAGGTTTTTCGTACGATGATGAGTTGTCTGAATATTTTATTCAATCTGATGATAATACTATTAAAGCTGGCATATTTGAAAAGCTTCGAGACCTCGATGTAAGTTTTTCAGGCGGAAAAGAGTGGTGTCCAGCTGAGGTATTTGAGTATTTACGGGAAACAGGATTGATAGCTGGTCAATTTAAGAAGGTTGGTTGGAGTGGCCCTGGAGATTATCGCCTTACTGTTGAGTAGTTCAAGTTAGATAATTGGGGTCACTGTCCTGTCCACACTGTCCATAGACATTTTCTGCTTTAAATCCAGCCGTTTTCAGAAAAACTTCCCTGAAATCGGCTGTTTGTTTATTCATAGCGATAATTGGGGTCACCCATAAGTCAGCCGGTGTCAATGGTGCGACAAAGATAATTGGGGTCAGAGTCTGAGGTATCCCCACGAATTTAAGTCATAAAACCGTTCCCCTTTATTAGCTGTTCAGCGAATTGCCGAATTCCTTCTCGCCATTGTTTAAGAGGGATTTTGAGATTCGTAGAGAGTGCTCTTTTGCCCAGAAAAAAGTGAGAGAGCACTCTGCGTTTGCGAGTACTGGAAGTGTCCTGTCCATAGACATTTCCTGCCTGAAATCCAGTCGTTTTCAGAAAAAAACTCCTGAAAACGGCTGTTTTTTTTGTTCATTTCCAATGATTATTTTCAAAAAAATCAGCTCGAAAATAAATGTTGGTTAATAATTAATCTGTTTTCCGCTCAAATTATGCGATTCAAGGGGTCAGAGTCGTTGATATTCAGAATATAACCGCTCTCGTTCTCAATGTTTGCGCCTCCCTTATAAATTTTATTAAGATACAGGTTCCACGTGTTTCAAGGACGAAACGATGGCTCGACGACCGCGACTATACCTACCCAATTGCCCATTACATATAATTCAACGCGGAAATAATCGTGATGCGTGTTTTCGTGATGATTCTGACTATAAGGCATACCTGTATTTCATGCGTGAAGCGGCTGCACAATATGGTGTGTCGATTCATGCTTTTGTTCTTATGACAAATCATGTCCATATTCTGGCGACTCCCTCAACAGAAAAGTCTGTTAGCCGAATGATGCAATCGATTGGCCGTCGTTACGTTCAGTATTTTAATCATACTTATTCACGCACAGGTACTTTGTGGGAAGGACGCTACAAGTCGACGCTTGTCGATACCATTCACAAACTCCTTTCTGTATACGTTTTCTCTATGAGGCCTAGTCTTTATTTCGATTGCCTCTGTTCGGTCTCTTCTTTACTCTTGATGTCATTGCTTTAGAAAGCCTTTCTCTGCCTAGGCTTGATTTTTTTTGAGGCCTCTACGCTGAACCATTTTTCCATAGGAAGTTCCATGAACGAAATTCTAACGACGTTACAGCCGAATGCCATTTGGCGTCACTTTCAGACGTTATGTAATACGCCACGTCCTTCTTATTATGAGGCGGAATTGCGAGATTTGTTGATTCAATGGGCGTCTAAATTGGGTTTAGAAACGTACGTTGATCCGGTGGGGAATTTGTTGATCCGTAAAGCGGCGTCTAAAGGGATGGAAGATAGGGCGACGGTGGTTCTTCAAGGCCATTTGGATATGGTGGCGCAGAAAGACGCGGATGTCGTTCATGATTTTACTAAAGACCCAATAGTGACTCAGATTATAGATGGATGGGTGCATGCGACAGGCACTACGCTTGGGGCGGATAATGGTATTGGTGTGGCGGCCGCGTTGGCGGTGTTAGAGTCGACGGATTTGGCGCATGGGCCGATTGAGGCGCTTTTTACCATTGAAGAAGAGACAAGTTTACGCGGTGCGTTACAGTTAGAAGAAGGGATTCTAAAGGGCAAAATAATGCTTAATTTGGACTCCGAAGATCGCGGTGATGTTTACATTGGTTGTGCGGGTGGTGTGGATATTAATATCAAAAAAGGCTATCTGGCTGTGCCTGCGGGAGATGACAAAAAGGCATTTAAGATTGCGGTGTCGGGTTTACGTGGTGGTCATTCTGGATTGGATATTCATAAAGGCCGTGCTAGCGCGAATGTGTTAATTATCCGATTGTTGAACCTACTTAATGAACAATGTGAGTTTGGTTTGAGTGCATTTTCTGGCGGTACTCTACGTAATGCTATTTCTCGTGATGCCAATGCAACGATTAATGTAGCGTCAAAAGACGAAGCGGCTTTATTGGCTTTTATCTCTGAGTTTGAAAAAGCAACGCAGGCAGAATTTATCAGTACTGAAGCCAATTTGACGGTGAGTTTGGTGCCTGCTGAATTGGATTATGAGCTTGAAGCGAGTGCTAAGAATGATTTGTTGAGTGCGATTTATTGCGCGCCTCATGGCGTGCATCGTATGAGTGCAGAATTGGAAGGCGTGACAGAAACATCGTGTAATCTTGGTGTGATTAACCTTTGTAATTCCAATGAAGGCGAAAAGGCGTTTGATGCTTGTTTTTTGGTTCGTTCATTGGTTGACTCTGCGGTGGAGCATCTTGCTTGTGGCGCGAAAGCGGCGTTTTCATTGATTCAAGCGGAAGTGATGTTAGAAAACGGATACCCAGGTTGGCGCCCTGATCCAAAAGCGGGTTTGTTGAAGCATTTCCTTGAAGTGCATAAAGCGGTAACGGGTCAGGAAGCGAATGTAAAAGTTATTCACGCAGGTTTAGAGTGCGGTGTGATCGGTGCGAAATACGCGGGCATGGAAATGGTGTCGTTTGGGCCAAATATTCGCGGTGCGCATTCCCCTACAGAGCGAATGGAAATTGATTCTGTGGCAGACTTCTGGAGCTTACTAACGGCACTGTTAGCGTCTACACCGAAAGCCTAGTCGGCTATCAACTTTCAATGATCGGTTATCGGTTATTGATTGTGGGTGATAGGAATGTAGTTAAGGTACAAAAAAAGCAGAGTGCGATTAAATCGACTCTGCTTTTTTTGTTTTTTCTATTCAAGTTTTTTCTTGAAAGCGCTTTAGTCTTCTATGATTCTTTAAACGAAATGGAGGCTAGAATTTTACGTTCGCCTTCAAACGGTTGGCGAGCGTGAAGTACCGTATGGTTGTTGATCCAAAGTACATCGTTTTCTTGCCACTTAAAGTTGACGCAATTGTCACTCATTTCTTTGATCAGTGCGTTCATCACATCATCGTCCATTGGTTCACCATCTGCGGTAGCAACGGCTTTTTTACCAACATTACGAGAATCATCCCAGCCAGAGTAAACGGCGACAATGGAGTTGAAGAATACTTTTTGCTGAGTTTCTTCATCATAGCGAATCGCTTGTAATACAGCGGTTTCGGTTTTTAAATTGCCATTGTCTAGCCATTCCCAGTTCATACCGGCTTCTTTCATTCGTGCTTCGGCGTCTTCTTTGGTGGTGACGTTGAAGGTTTCTTTCCATGATCGGCCAATGGCTGAGCGGGTGTCTGTTACTTCTGGCATGACTCGAATGTAGCGAACACCTTGTTCCTCTACTTTTTTTGCAAACGTAGGGTTGAGGTCAAAGAATTTTTTACAAATCTCACCAGAATGCAAAATGGACGTGGCGCCACCAGTTGTTGATGCTTTGTTGCAGTAAAAAAAAATGTAGCCTGGCGGTGTCGGGACTTGCGCCATCTCATGGTGAAATGGAATTGTCTCAGAAGCAGGGGACTCATTGGCTGTCACGATACGGGAAGCTGTTACTTGAGTTCGAGGTGCGGCACCGCCAACGTAAGGCATGTTTTTATATTCAGTTTGATCCAGCATCTTTTCAAAAAGAACAGACGAGCTCACAGGAAAGCCACGGAATAACACCGCGCCATGCTTGATTAATAAACCATGTAATTCCGCTTTGTTATTTTGAACCCACTTCAAAAAGCTCGTTTCATCTTGAGCCCTGTTTGCATTTTGAGGTGTTACTAATAACGGAAAATCCAACCCATTGACTTGTTTTTGTTCTTCTAGCTTGGAAATTATAACGCTCATGTTCGCTCCCATTTTAAAGATGGTTTGTTGGCAAAATTCTAGTCCCGTTAAACAGAGACTAGGCTTAATCTGTAAATCACTCTAATTAGAATATTGAAATAAGTAAATCAATAGTGAATGAATTTATATTAAAAAAGTCCATAAATCTCATAAAATATTGATTTTAATAGATTAAAAAATATTTATTTGAATTTCATTCTCAAAAGGAAAAACCGTCATCTCGTAGTGTTACCGCTTGACCTGTTTGTGCTGAATGCTGTGCAGCAAGACCAATAACAACGGCTTTTAAACCATCTTCAACGGATACATCAACAGGTGATCCTTGCGTGATGGCGTTAAAGAACCCTAGGTGTTGGTAATAGGTTGAGCCATTGTGATCACCCGCTTCTAGCAATGTTTCATCCACTGGAATGTCGGCTTCAATGGGGCCTTTTGGATGACGAGGGCTTAACACTACTTTAGGGATAGGGGCTGGTCCTAAGGTTTTTTCTGGCCAAAAACGACCTGGACCAGGAACAAAGCATTCTATTTTGGCTTGTGGGCCAATGGCACATATTTCTTCTTGATAACGAGAACCTTCGGCAAACATATTAAGGTCAAGGCAAGCACGCTGACCACTGTTAAAATCGACGATGACATACGCGTTGTCGATAATATCAGGTGTTTTTCCATCATAGGTTTCATCAAGGTGATTGTTGTCTTGTCCTGTGGAAGCGTAAACACGCGTTACTTCGGATTGAGTTAATAGGCGCATTAGGTCAAAAAAATGACAGCATTTTTCGACTAACGTACCGCCAGACTTTTCATTAAAGCGATTCCAGTCTTGTACTTTTTCAAGGAAAGGAAATCGATGTTCTCGGATGTTGAGCATTTTTAAAGGGCCAATGTCGCCAGATAGTATCTGCTTGCGAAACTGCGCGACGGGTGGCATGTAGCGATACTCCATCGCAACCCAAACCGGTGCTGGATGGTTGGCCGCGGCTCGTCTAACTTTTGCCACTTGGCTTAAATCGCTGACGACGGGTTTTTCAACTAAAATTGGCAACTTGGTTTGTTCAAATAATTGCAGCAATTGGTCTGCATGTTGATAATTTGGTGTGGTAATAACGAGAGCATCAACCAGATTTGACGCGAGCATGGCTTCTAGTGAATCAAAAAAGCGGACATTTGGTACCAGTGCGGTACAGCGTTGACGCATTTGTTCATCTGGTTCTGTGATGGCAACCACTTCTGCGCCTTCGATAAGAGCAATATTTCGCAAGTGTTCTTGGCCCATCATGCCGCAACCTAGCAAACCATAGCGCACAGACTTTTGCATTGTCGTAACCTCTTATTATTTTTGTTGATGATTAATTGTTGTGAATGTATGTCAGTCAATTGTTAGTGCCAACGAGCAAAGTAACGGCATTTACTTGGGTCGTACCAAGTCAAAGAAAACTCTTCTACTTTCCCTTCGTTTGACCAACTGCGTCGTTGTACTCGTGGTATGACTTGTTGTGGCTTAAGTCCTAATTGTTTAGAGACCCAATCTGGTGCCTCTAAACAATCAATTTCATCTTCAACTCGACTGATCCAAAAGGAAAAGTTTTCACGGTAGTGAAGGTAAAGTGATTCATGTAAATCTTTTAATTTTAATGTTGTCGCATGTGAATGACGAAACCATATCTGTTCAACGGCCACCAGTTGACGGTTCAGATAACGGGATCGGTGAATGCACCAAAGTTGCTCTGACGCGTTATCAATTTTTAATTGTTCGAATACATAAGGGTTGTTATCTATTTCTAAAGAAAGTGTATCTGCTGTTGGTACGCCGCCACCGCCAAGGAGTTCTAAATGAAAAAATTGATAGATGGCACGACTACCAGACACTCTTTTTATATAGGTGCCAGACCCTTGGCGGCGCTCTAATAATCCATCTTCTTCCAGTTTTGCTAACGCCTTACGTAGTGTGCCAATGGCGACACCTAATGTGGCCGCTAAACTGGATTCTACAGGCAGCCGCTCCCCCGGAAGCCAATGACCAGCGGCAATTTCTCTGTGTAATAACTCACCAATTTGAATATAAAGTGGTAACTGTTTTTTTGTTTTTTTATCAGTCACTTAGTTGCTCCGCTTTGAAAAATATACTGTCATTCTACAACTGAAGTGAGAGTAAGTAAGCTTATTATTGAGCGCTTTCATTAAGCAAAGGTGTGATTGATTTTTTTACCTTAGCGTGTAAATGAAAGCCCGTTTAGTCGCGTATTTCTAAATAAAACCACGTAATTAAAGAACAATAAGTAAAATAAAGAAAAATTCATTCACTATTGATTTACATCAATAGAATACACTGATAATGTCAATATACAACTCTCTTTGGGTTTGCTCTTAACACTTGGTTTAGTAGAAATAGTGAAAAGAGCGAAGACGGTATGAGGTACTTACAATAAAAATAAAAGCCGCTTTTTATGAACATAACCGGCTTAGTTATCAAAAATTTTGGAGACATGGAAAATGCAAATGGTTCAACTCAGTCAATCGGATGTCCAATTAAGTCGCCTTGTTTATGGTGTGTGGCGTCTAGCGGATGCCGCTAATTTGTCTACCGCTCATGTCAGAGAAAAAATTGACCTTTGCCTAGATCAAGGCATTACTAGTTTTGATCATGCCGATATTTATGGCGATTACGAATGCGAACGTCTTTTCGGTAAAGCGTTAGAGCAGGATGCGAGCCTTCGCTTCAAAATGCAGTTAATTTCCAAGTGCGATATCGCCATTCCTTCAAGTAAATTTCCACAACGACAAGTTAAGTATTACGACACCAGTGCGGTGTATATACAGAACAGTGTTGAGCAAAGCCTGAAAAACCTACACACCGATTATTTAGATTTGTTACTTATTCACCGTCCAGATCCTTTTATGGATGCGGCTGAAACAGGTAAGGCGCTTGATGTGCTTATTGATTCTGGCAAAGTACGTGCGGTGGGTATCTCTAACTTCGAAGTGTGGGATTGGCGTTTGTTGCAATCACACATGAAGCATCCATTGGTTGTGAATCAAATTGAAATGAGCTTGCTCAATCAAAGCGCTTTTACGAATGGTAACCTATCCGCCATTCAATTAGACGACTTGACGCCGATGGCATGGTCACCTTTAGCGGGTGGCGCTTTGTTTCAACCGTCTGCTGAGACTGCAAGGTTAGCGCCTATTTTCGATCGGATTTGTCAGCAGCAGAATTGCTCAATTGATCAGGTAGCGGTGGCTTGGTTGTTGGCGCACCCTGCTAATATCTTGCCTATTGTTGGAACGAATCATCCTGATCGTATTAAAACCTTATCAAAGGCGATGGATATTCAAATAGATCGTGAAACATGGTTTGAATTACTTACTGCCGCCGTGGGACATGAAGTGCCTTAGGCCATAGATGAGTAAAGGTGACCTTTACAAAAAGAAAGCACGCTCTCTGAGAAAGCTCTTTGCACTGTTGTTGAGCGGATCTGTTGTGTTCAGCATCTAGTGTAGCGGTGTTATAAAAATAAAAATAAGATTTATATGGAGCAAAAGATGATTGTTTTGCAAAAGATTGTTCACTATTTGGCAGCGCTAAATGAAGCAATTGGCCTTGTTGGGCGCCATATTGCTTGGGTGCTGGTTAGTGCCATGATCAGCGTTATTCTGCTACAGGTATTCTGCCGTTATGTCCTCAATAATGCATTACCTTGGCCTGAAGAAGCGGCTCGGGCGCTGATGATATGGATGATGGCGGTTGTTGCTGGTGAGGCTTACAGAAAAGGCTCTTTTGTTGCCATCGATATGTTGATATTTGCTCTTCCTGAACGCGCCTCTCGAATTTTAAAACTCCTGTTATTTATTTGCGCCGGAATCGTCCTTTATAAATTAGTGACTCTGGGAATAGACTTCTTTGAACGTGGCTTTCGCGCTAGAGCAGCAACGATCCATATTTCTAGAGCTTGGATTTATTTGGCCATGCCTGTCTGCTTCTTCACTATGCTGTTAGCCAATATAGAGCTTTGTTTACGGGAAATTGGCTGCCTTTTAGGGGATAAGAAAGATTTTGAATTAAGCATCTGTGATGGTCCGGCACCTGCTAGCGCAGAGTAATTCTCCGTGTTTAATATGATACATAGACTCAAACAATAATAAGAGATACATACTATGTTAGCGCTATTTTTACCTTTATTTTTAATTCTTTTATTGATTGGTATGCCGGTATTTTTTGCTATGTTGGCAGCCCCTGGTGTGCTTTTATTTTCAACGGGGATGGAGCGTGACCTTTCATTGCTGTTTAGAAATATCTACAACGGCATTGACTCTTTTCCCTTGATGGCGATCCCATTTTTCATGTTGGCGGGAGAGCTAATGAATAAGGGAGGAATTACGCTTAATTTGGTGAATTTTTCTCAATCTTTTATTGGTCATGTTCGTGGCGGCTTAGCTCACGTTAATATTTTGTCTAGTATGTTGTTTGCCGGTATGTCTGGTTCGGCGGTAGCGGATACGTCTGCCATTGGCTCGATGATGATCCCAGCGATGGAAAAGAATGGTTATAGCCGTAAGTTTGCTGCTGCCATTACGGCGGCATCTTCAGTCATCGGTCCCATTATTCCTCCTTCTGGCATTATGATTATTTATGCTTACACCATGGAAGTGTCTGTGGCCGCTTTATTTGCCGCGGGAATAGTCCCTGGGGTTTTGGTGGGCGTTTCACTGATGATTATGGTGGCGCTGATGGCTAAAAAATACGACTTTCCTGTCGCTGGGCCAAAGTCCAGTTGGAAAGAACGAGGTCATGCGACTCGACATGCTATCTTGCCCTTATTTGCGCCTGTAATCATTTTAGGTGGCATTATTGGCGGAATATTTACACCGACTGAAGCGTCTGCTGTCGCAACCGTATATGCGCTGATTATCAGTGTTTGGGTCATGAAAACCGTTACCTTGAAGGATCTACCGGGCATCTTTGTTAAAGGCGCAAAAGCGTCCGCGGTAGTGCTTCTTCTAGTTGGTTCGGCCATTGCTTTTAAAACGGTGGTAAGTCTTTCGCACAGTGCTGAAATACTGGCGGATTGGGTATTAACCATCAGTGAAAACCCATTGATTCTTCTGTTCTTAATTAACATCTTATTGTTTATCGTGGGTATGTTTCTTGATGCAGGCCCTGCCATTATTATCTTAGGTCCCATCTTAGGCCCTATCTTTATTAGCTTAGGCATAGACCCCGTTCATTTCGCTATTATTATGAGTGTGAATTTAACGGTAGGTTTAGCAACACCGCCAATGGGGCTGGTGCTATTTGTCGCCTCCAGTGTTTCTGGTGAACGTATCGAAGCCATTTCAAAAGCCATATTACCCTTCCTTGCCGTCGAGGTTGTGGTGATTTTTTTAATCACTTTTTTCCCCGCTCTGTCCATGACCGTTCCTAGATTGTTAGGTTTGGTCGCAGGATAGTATTAATAATCAAAATGTAAAATAAAAATAACAAAAGAGGACGACTCAATGTTCATGAAAACCAAAATCAATAACGTGATTGCCGCTACATTAATTGGTGCTGGGGTACTGCTTAGTGGTGCTGTACAAGCCGCTGACTTTAATCTACGTGCCGTTGCAAACTCAAATGAAAATGACGAAGACTACGATGGATTGGTTGTTTTCAAAGACTTCATTGAATCCCATTCAAATGGCCGTATTGCCATGGATATTTACATGGGAACGCAGTTGTGCGGTAACGGTGTGGAATGTCTTGAGGCGTTGGAATATGGCTCAGTTGACGTTTATATTTCGACCACTGGTGGTGCGGCTTCCATGTACCCTTATGTACAAGTATTGGATTTGCCGTATTTATTACCAGATGATCGCGTGGCTGAAAGAGTGTTGGAAGGTGACTTTACCCGAGAACTACGTAAACAGATTTTAGCTGATTCAGGTAATAGTGTTCGTCTGATGACAATCGGTAACACGGGCGGCTGGCGTAACTTTGCCAATACAAAGCGTACTGTTAAGACACCAGCGGATTTGAATGGTTTGAAAATGCGTACTGTGGTTGCAGATTTACCTCAAGAGTTAGTGCGTGCCATGGGCGCAAGTCCAACACCGATTCCTTGGGGTGATTTGTTTACGTCATTCCAAACCGGTGTTGTAGAAGGGTCTAAAAATGGTATCACCGACATCATGGGGATGAAGTTTACGGAAGCCGGTTTAAAATACCTGACGCTTGATGGGCATGCCTACATGTCTGCACTTTGGTATATGAATAACGACGTGTTCATGGACATGCCTGAAGATTTACGCCGCGTAATGGTTGATGGCTTTAGTGCCTTGCAACAAGCGACTTTTGCATCGCCAAAACGCAAGTCGATAAAAGCGTATCAAGATTTTGCCAATACTGGCGGCATACTTTATGTGCCAACTCCAGATGAAAAAGCGCAATTTAAAAAATCGGCAGAACCGGTTTACAGCTGGTTCAAGGGCAACATTCAAGATGGTGATAAGTGGTTTAACTTATTATCTGCAGCCGCAGCGGAAGCGGAAAAAGAAATTGCATCAGAATACGCTAAAGATTTGAAATAAATCTAAAGAGTTGTTTAATAAAAAAAAGAGGCTATTCGGTCTCTTTTTTTTGCTAATGATTTAGCTTCTATTTAAAAAAAGTGAAATTTTTAAATAGTGTTGCCTCTTAATGCTTTACGTATATTTCATTCATCTTAATGACGTTGATTCTTTTGTTTAAATCATCACGCCCCCAAGGCAATATTACTGGTTTACCAACCAGCAATATTGCCTTTTTTCTTATAGGGAAGGTGAGTAGAGGAGAGTGTGCCATAATAGCGGTATCATTGAGTGTTTAGGTGAAGTAATGGGTTCGAAAATGTTGACAGTAGAATTGGATGGTGGGCTTTTCGAAGCAACTTGTGGTGATAATCTCCTTGAGTCGTTGTTGTCTAAAGGTGCGTATGTTCGTCATGGCTGCCGTGCGGGTGCTTGCGGTGCATGTCGCTTGTACGATCAAACGAACTGCGAATCTATTTTATCCTGTCAAACGTCTGTGGCGTCGGCTATGTCTTTAACGACGCATGCGCCATCGGTTTTTTCTGGTTTTTCTGTTCTATCCAAGACAATCCTTAATAACGCTAATGTTGAGCTAACGTTGCTCGGACCAAGTGATGAGTTGTTTGGTGATCGGGTGCAGGTGTCTTTTTTGTCAGCAGGCGACGATGTTTTTTTTGAATGCATGGCATTGAATCAAACAGGTGCACCATTGAAAGTGATGCTGCAAGAAGACCAGTTTTCAGCCACTGAATGGCAGCATGTCTTAGCGCTGGACATTGATGATCCACTGCGAGTTCAGCTTTCTTCTGGTGTAAGAAAAGGGCGCTTATTGTATGAAATGGGGGTTAATGATGGCGGTGTTGTGGTGATTACATCACCAGAAAATGCGCCGTTCGAACCATACTGGCGTGAGGCTTTGGCGGAATTATCTACTCAAACGTTGGGGTATTTTGTTCTTTCTTCTAGCCGCGACCTGCGATCTTGTTTGCAGGATGAGGCGTTTACGGCCTTTTTTAAAAAAGTTTTTCTCAAGCAAGCTTCCGCCGGCGCGGGCAGTCCTGTTTTGCAAATTATTTATCATGGCCAAAAATTATCAGAGAAGGATTGGGCGCAAGCGCTCGCGCCTCTGAGAATTCGTACGAATCAATTACATTTTGTTCGTTAGCGTTGGTCTTATTCTTTTTAATGGATTGTATTAATGAAAATTCTTCACACTTCTGATTGGCATCTTGGTCAGCATTTTATGGGAAAATCCCGCCGCGACGAGCATAAGGCGTTTATTGTTTGGTTGTTGGCGCTGGTGGACAGCGAATCAATTGATGCGGTGATTATTGCTGGCGATATTTTTGATACGGGATCACCGCCAAGTTATGCGCGAGAGATGTATCATCAGTTGGTATTAGACATGAAGGCGCGTGAGTGTCAGTTGGTCATTGTGGCGGGTAATCATGATTCGGTAAGCATGCTCAATGAATCGAAAAGTCTGCTTTCTTACCTAGATACGCAAGTATCGAGTCAAGCGAATCTTGATGACCTCGAATCTCACGTTATTCCTCTGAATGATAAAAACGGTGAGGTGTCGGCGTGGGTGTGTGCTGTGCCATATTTGCGCCCAAAAGATGTAATGAAAAGCGCTGCGGGTCAATCTGAACAAGATAAGAAGCTCGGTCTGTTGCAACACATTGGTGATTTTTATCAGCAGGTGTTTGAGCTTGCCTGCGAGAAAAATAAAGCGCTTAAGCTGCCTGTGCCAATCATTGGCACAGGTCATCTTACGGCGATGGGCGGACAAGTGAGTGAATCGGTTCGCGATCTTTATGTCGGTACGCTGGAAGCCTTACCGACGTCAGTTTTCCCTAAGTTTGACTACCTTGCTCTTGGGCACATTCACCGTGCGCAAGCCATCACCAAAGATGGCCGTTTTCGTTATAGCGGCTCGCCGATTCCTTTAAGTTTTGATGAGCTGGGTCGAGATAAGTCCTTGGTTGTTATTGATACCGCGGCCTTCGGTGATCAAGCGTTAGCAATGGATCTTTTCGATGAGCGACAAGAGCCAATTCAACTTCATACCATTCCAACCTTTCAGCCGATGCAAAGCCTAAAAGGCAATTTGAAAGACGTACTAAAGCAGATTGCCGACCTTCCATTGACCGAGTCAAAGACGAAAGATTGCTCTATTTTGGAAGGTAAGAACCTTTGGCTAGAAGTCACGGTGATTGCGGATGAATATTTAAGCGACGTGCATAAGCGACTGGTAGAGGCCATAGAAGGCAAACCCATTGAGCTGCTTCGAGTAATGCGTAAAAGCGCAGTGGAAACAAAGAGGGATGCTTTTGAATCGCGTCAAACCTTGTCTGAATTGACAGTAAAAGATGTGTTTGAGAAAAGCTTGCAGGGCAATGCTGACATTGATGAAGAAGAAAGCGTGATATTAACCAATTTGTTTAATCACTGTTTGATCGAGATGGAAGAAAGTCAGGAGCAGCAAGCATGAAAATTTGTAAGCTCCGACTGAAAAATATCAATTCCTTAAAAGGCGAATGGGAAATCGATTTTACCAAAGCGCCATTTGACGACGCGGGTGTGTTTGCCATTGTGGGGCCAACGGGCGCGGGTAAGTCCACATTATTAGATGCAATTTGTTTGGCTTTGTATCATGAAACGCCCCGTCTTAAAGTGTCGCCTAGCCAGAATGAACTAATGACGCGTCATACCGCGGAATGCCTTGCGGAAGTTGAATTTGAAATTAAAGGCAAAGGCTACCGAGCGTTTTGGGGACAACGTCGTGCGCGTGGAAACAGTGATGGTAAGTTACAGCCTATGACATGCGAGTTGTGTGAGATAGATGGCACCATTATTACGACTAAAATAAACGAAAAAATTGATAAAATCGCCGAAATTACAGGGTTGGATTTTTCACGTTTTACCAAGTCCATGTTACTTGCTCAAGGTGGGTTTTCGGCTTTTTTGAACGCTTCTGCCAATGACAGAGCAGAGTTGTTGGAAGAGTTAACTGGCACAGAAATCTACGGACAAGTGTCTAAATGGGTGTTTGAAAAACACAAAGCAGAACGCCAGAAAATTGCGCAGTTGGAAGCCATTAATGCACAACGCCAGCTGATGAGTGAAGACGATCTGCAAGCGCTTATCAAACAAGAAAAAACCCTCGCAGCAGAAGACAAAAAACTGTCTGAAAATCTAAAGCAACATAAGATAAACCTTGAGTGGCGTCAGATAGAATCGAACCTTGTAACGCAGTTAACGACCAGTCAGCAACGCAATGAAGATGCTATCGCCGCGTTGGTGGATTTCAAACCAAAGCAAGGCGCATTAGAAAAAGCCGATATTGCGAACAAACTTCGTCCTCAGAATGAAAGTTTGAAAGACATTCAGCGCCGAAAGACGGAGCTTGAGCGTGAACAGGCGGAAGTCTCACAGAAACACCTTGAACAAAGTAAGGTGATTGAACAACTCGATGTTCATACCAAGAGTGTAAAACAGACATTTGAAGCACAGACCCAACTATGGGATGCGCTTAACGAAGACATTGCTAACAGCATTCAGCCGTTGGTTTCTCGTCGCGAGAGCGTCAATGAGCAGCTCGCTGAGACCAATAATCGACGTGTTTCGATTGAACAAAAGCACCGTGAAAGTCTTAATGCGCTGGAGCAGCAGAAGCAAAAACACCTCGAAAGCACATTGGCTTGTGAAAGCAACCAGCAGCGTTTGTCTGAATGGCAGGCTCCAGAGAAAATAGAAGCACAACTGTCGAACTGGCAATATCAACAATCGTCAATTCAGGCTCAAGATCAGGATTTGATTCGAATCGCTGCGGAAGTATGGTCTGCGCAAGCCGCACTAGATTCAGCTTTAAGTACCTTTGCCGCCGGTAAAATTGCGTTAGAGAAACAAACCAATCATGCCGCTACGCTTGAGCAACAATTGAATGTAGTTGTTGAGGCGTTTCATGCCATGTCGTCCGGGCGTGAGTTGAATGAATGGCAAGATCATTTTCGAGGCTTGGAAATCAGGCAGCAAAAATCCGCTGAGCTTGTGCATCGTTATGAGTCTTATCAAGGTAAGCGTCAACAAGTTCAGCAGATTGATGATTCTATCCAGGCATTAGTGACTCAGCTTACTCAGCAAGCCGAGCAGCTTGTACAACAAAGGCAAACTTACAAAGAGAAAAACGCTCATTGTATGGATTTGGCTAAGCTGGTGGACGCTGAACGTCATATTGTGTCGCTGAACGAATTACGACAGTCATTGGGCGAGCACGATGCGTGTCCGTTGTGTGGTTCTCATGAGCACGAACTCGACCAAGCTTTGCATCAAGAGGTGAATGTCGAAAACCAAATGCGATTGCAGCAATTACAGTCTGAACTGGACGCATTGGTGCAAACTGGACAAGCACTCAAAGCCGATCAAAAGGTCGTTGAGCGCGAACAAGAAATGCGCCACGATCAGCGCCTCGCGTTGCTAAAAGAACTGACGACCGCAGAGAGCGAATTGTTGTCGATGTTAAATGATTTGATGCCTTTAACGAATGTGAGTGGAAGCTATCCGCTGCAAGTGTTTGATTCGGCTCGAATGTCTTCTTGCGTGGCCGACATTCAGCAAGAGTGGCAGGGTGTGTTTGAGCTCAACCAAGCGGTATTGGAAAAGCATCAGCAACGAACTGCTTTAGAACAGGAATTCACCAGCGCCAACACTCAAATGCATCAGGTGGCGCAAGACCTTCAGCAGCTGGAGTTTCAAGGTCGCTCGCTTCGTCAAACACTTGAATCAAAGCAGTCGGAATATCAAAAAACAGCCACTGAGAAAGACCGTATTCAACAGGCGCTGATGGCTTCGATGACTGCATCTGATGTGCCTGAGCGTTATCTGGCGTCACCATTGGCGGAATCCTTGTCAGCATTGCAAGTGTCCTTGCAATTATGGCGAGACACGAAAGTGAATCATGATGCGCAAGTGAAGCAAATCGAACAGCTTGGTTATGAAATTTCGGTGCTAGAAGATCGACTGAAAGAAGGCGACGCCCAAGTCAATGACGTAACGCTTAAAGCAAACGGATTGCGTGATGAGTTGGACAAGATAGACGCGGCGTTGTTTGACAAGCTGGCTGGAAAATCCTTGTCTGACATACGATCCGATGCGCAAGCGGCATTGGCAGGAAAACGAATAGACTACGAAACGGCGTTGAAAGAACGGGAGCAAGCTCAGGAAGCAGTGACGACCTTGTTAGCGACGTTAAAAGCCCTCGAAAAATCCTTAGCGTCTTTGCATAAAGAGTTCGAAGTGGCAGTATCTGCTTGGCAAGTCGTGTTGAAAGAGAAAGGTTTTAGTGACGAAAGCACCTGGCAATTGGCGTGTTTGACGGAAGCTGACTTGAAAACCTTGCAAGACATGTCTTTCGTATTGAAAGAAACGATGACTCGACAAGCGGCTTTGCTAACACAGTCGGAAGATGCATTGCTTGATCACACGAATCAAAAACCGACTAATGAGCCGATAGGCGGTGGCTCACTGGACAATACCTCACTGGACAATACCTCACTAGATGAGCTGCTGGCTTTGGTCGAGACGCTTGAGACACAACGACAGCAATTGAATCGACATTTGGGTGAGGTGTCGCAGAAAATACGCGAAGAAAAGCAGCGGCGAGAGCAAGCAAAAGCGTCGGTGGAAGAACTAGGTGCTCTGCGCGATGGACTGATTCATTTAGATCGCTTGAATCATTTGATTGGCTCGGCAGACGGCGCGAAGTTCCGTCGTTTCGCACAAAGTCTCACACTGGATCATTTAGTGTATTTAGCCAATCAGCATTTGAATATTCTACATCGACGCTATCAGCTAATGAGGCACGAAGAGGCCTTGTCGTTGGCTGTAGTAGACACGTGGCAGGCGGATGTATCGCGTGATACAAAAACTCTTTCAGGCGGTGAGTCTTTCCTCGTTAGTTTGGCGTTGGCGTTGGCGCTGTCTGATTTGGTGTCCCATAAAACCAGCATTGATTCGCTATTTTTAGACGAGGGCTTTGGTACGTTAGACAGCGAGACGCTGGAATCCGCTTTGGACGCGTTGGATAACTTGCATTCATCCGGTAAAACCATCGGAATTATCAGTCATATTAGTGCACTGAAAGAGCGTATTCCGGTACAGATAAAGTTAACCAAGCAAAGTGGTTTGGGTGTGAGTCGATTATCTGCTGAATTCGCGGTTCATACTGTGGATGAATGAGAATTTTTATCGGTTTTTAATGGTGCAAAAGTTTTCCCCAGATTAATGGGAACAAGTCTGTAAGTAAGTTGTAAAAGATTAACTAAATCAAAAGGTTAATCTTTCGTTCATTCTTGCACATTTTACGTTATTCTTAGCACTATAAGGGAGCAAGGAGGCTTTTCTGGGAGTGTAAAGACATTGTCGTGGTGACTTTCTTTAATCGTTCAGCTTGATAGAATAGATATCTTGCGCTGATGAGGTTAGTTCAGCTCGGCTTAATACTATTTAAAGCCATTTTAGGTACTAAAAAGGACAGTTTGCATGACAGACTCAGGCTTCCGACTTAAAGGAAGTGTCGTTACGACAGTTTTGCTAGAAATTCAAACCTTCTCATTAGATGATATTGTTTTTCATCTAAAAGAAAAAATTGATCAGGTGCCGCATTTTTTCAATCAAGCTCCTATCATTATTGATATTTCGAAAATGAAACGCGGCATCACATTAGAAGAATTTGAAACACTGATTCGATCTGTCAGTGCCCTCGGCCTTGGTGTGATTGGTTGGCGTTGCGACCCAGAAGGCTTGCCAGTATGGAGTGCCTCTGTGACGATTCCGCTTTTGCCTGCCAGTAAAGCGAGACCGATTAATGTTTCTCCTTCCGTAAAAGATGAAGCTAGCCCAGATGTTGTTGTGAAAACTGTGGTTGAGGAGCGTTTGGTACCTCAAGCGACGAAAGTTATTTCGAAACCGATACGTTCTGGTCAACAGGTATATGCAGAGGGAGATTTGATTATTTTGGCTCAAGTAAGCGCTGGAGCCGAAGTATTAGCAGATGGCAACATTCACGTTTACGGTGCATTACGTGGCCGCGCATTGGCTGGTGTTAAAGGCGATGTGGAGGCTCGAATTTTTTGTAAAAGCATGGAAGCAGAACTGGTTTCTATTGCGGGCAATTTTATGTTGAGCGATGCGCTTCAAAATATCGTTTGGAAAGACAGCGCGCAAGTGTTATTAGTTGACGATAGCTTAGAAATCGTACCGCTTTAAGGTTCATTTTTCATTTTATTATTTAGATAAGCTCATAACGGGATTATCGGGGGATACAGTATTGGCAAAGATCATAGTAGTCACCTCAGGCAAAGGCGGTGTAGGTAAGACAACATCCAGCGCTGCTATTGGGACTGGTATTGCGTTAAAAGGACATAAAACCGTTATTATTGATTTTGATGTAGGCTTACGTAATCTGGATTTGATTATGGGTTGCGAGCGTCGAGTGGTTTATGACTTTGTAAATGTAATCAATAAAGAAGCGACACTATCGCAAGCCTTAATTAAAGATAAGCGTACGAAAGGTTTGTTCATTCTACCGGCTTCACAAACGCGAGATAAAGACGCATTAACCATTGAAGGCGTGAAGGAAGTTTTAGACGAGCTTGCTAAGGAATTTGACTACATTATCTGTGATTCTCCTGCCGGTATTGAGAAGGGCGCTCAAATGGCTCTGTATTTTGCTGACGCGGCTATTGTTGTGACTAATCCAGAGGTTTCTTCTGTACGAGACTCAGATCGTATTTTGGGTATTTTACAAAGTAAGTCTAAACGAGCCGAAGATGGAAAAGAGCCGATAGAAGAGCACCTTCTGTTGACGCGTTATCATCCTGGGCGTGTTGCATCAGGTGAGATGTTAAGTGTTTCTGATGTTGAAGACATTTTAGCCATTCCGCTACTTGGTGTTATTCCTGAGTCGGAAGCGGTGCTTAAGGCTTCAAACCAAGGTACCCCTGTCATTTTAGACACTGAATCTGAAGCTGGCTTGGCTTATATGGATGCGGTTGATCGTTTGATGGGTGAGGAGCGTCCATTACGTTTCTTAGAAGTCCAGAAGAAAGGTTTTATTAAACGTTTGTTAGGAGGTTAGGGTGGGGATTTTCGATTATTTTAAAAGTAAAAACGCACCTAGCTCAGCTTCTGTCGCTAAGGATCGTTTGCAAATTATTGTGGCGCATGAGCGTAGCAAGCGCCATCAGCCAGATTATCTGCCGCAGATGCAACAAGAAATCATCGACGTTATTCGTAAGTATGTCAATATCGGCAATGAAGATGTGCAGATACAGCTGGACAACACAGATGACTGCTCAGTACTCGAGTTGAATGTGACGTTACCAGAACAGAGTTAGTGTTCAGTTAAAAACAGTAAAGCGTCAGCAGGGCTTTGATATAAGTCATGTCTGGCGTTTTTTTTATTTTAAGTTTAGTAAGAGTGATTATCATTGTTTTACTCGAATTCTGCGTGGGTGTATTATTCGCTCCACTCATTTTTGACTGTTAGAGTAAGATTGAATGCTGCGTTATTTTCTTGGTGTGACCGCCATTTCTCTGTTTATCTCTGCTTGTAGTGAACCGGCACAGATTGTTGGCCACGTTGAACCCCATAGCAAGTCGGCCTCAGAGCTTCCTATTGCCTCAACCGACCCTAAAGCTTTGCTAGGATCGCAATTGTTTTTTGATACCAACCTTTCTAAAGAGCGTAATCAGTCTTGTGGAACGTGCCATGATATTGCGAATGCTTTTGTTGATAAAAGGCAAAATGCACTTTTTGGCGCGGTGTCGTTAGGCAGTGATGGGCATTCTATGGGTGGGCGTAATACGCCAACCGCTGGGTACGCTGCTTTTTCTCCAGCATTCCATCGTATGGCGAATGGTGAATATCGCGGAGGACAATTTTTAGACGGACGAGCCTCAGGTCTTGCTCAGCAGGCAGAGGGGCCATTTTTAAACCCTTTGGAAATGGCGATACCGGATGGCGATACGGTTGTCACTCGAGTTAAAGAGAATGGTCGTTATGAAGGCCTGTTTAATTCTATTTATGGTCAAGGTGTATTGAACGATCCTATTAAAGGCTATGCGGCGATTACGGATGCCATTGCAAGCTTTGAGAAAACCGCTTTATTCATGCCCTTTGATTCAAAATACGATCGAGCGCTAAGGGGGGAAGAAAACCTAACACCTCAAGAAGAGCTGGGTAAAACGTTGTTCTTCTCTCAGCAGTTTACCAACTGCAATGCTTGTCATCAGTTAAATAATTCACCATTAAACCCTCAAGAAATCTTTAGTAATTATGAGTATAGAAACATTGGTGTGCCGGCCAATCAGGCATTGATGGCTCATAATGGTAATAAGAAAGATCTTGGTTTGCTGGACAATCCAGATATTGATGACCCAAAACAGGCAGGTAAGTTTAAGGTACCTTCTTTGCGTAATGTGGCGGTAACTGGGCCTTATATGCACAATGGGGTGTTCAAGGATTTGCGAACGGTTGTACTTTTTTATGACAAATACAATAATCCTAGCCGCACAATAAATCCTGAAACAGGGAAGGTGTGGGCAAAACCGGAAGTAACTGAAAATATTGACCTGGTGAATTTAGAAAAGGGTCCCGCTTTGCCGGATCGCCGTGTTGATGCGATTGTCGCTTTCTTGAAAACGCTTACCGATAGACGTTATGAGTCGCTGCTAAAAGACAAGCAGTAGGCCTAATAATATCTTAATTATGGAGGTTGGATCATTTTCAATGGGGTCGTCTCCTTATTGTTTTCATTGATAAAACTGGCCTGTGATTCAAAAATTTATTACATTGACCCTTTAGTTTACTTTGTTGCGCACTTTGCGTGTGCGAAATGAAACATGAAGGATTGTAAAAATGAAATATGTTCCGCTCGGACGAACAGGCTTAGAGGTTTCTAGAGTATGTTTGGGTACTATGACTTGGGGTACTCAGAATAATCAAAAAGATGCAGATGAGCAGATTGAATATGCACTGTCTCGTGGTGTGAATTTTATCGATACGGCTGAAATGTATTCTATCCCACCGAATGAAGAATCTTATGGTAAAACAGAGACCATCATTGGTGACTGGTTATCTCGTAATCCATTACGCCGTGAAGAGTTTATTCTGGCAACTAAGATTGCTGGCCCCGGACTTCATTATATCCGCGATGGAGGTCCAATTACGGGCGCGGCCATTATTGCTTCAGTTGATGCTTCGCTAAAGCGTTTACAAACAGATTATATCGATCTGTATCAGCTTCATTGGCCTAATCGAAACACACCTCATTTTGCAAAACATTTTCCCGGTCAAATTTCTTTTACTGATGTTGATAGTAAAGCTCAATCTGCGCAAATGTTAGATATTTTGCAGGGTATAGATGTTTGTGTGAAAGCGGGGAAAATTCGTCACTTTGGCTTATCGGATGATTCCACTTGGGGAATCAATGAATACATTCGCCTAAGTGATCAACATGGTTTGCCTCGTGTTGCTTCAATCCAAAATGAATTTAGTTTGTTGCACACTAAAGATTGGCCGTATTTGATTGAAAATTGTGTGCATGAGGATGTGGCTTATCTGCCATGGTCTGCTTTGGCTGCTGGCGCACTAACTGGTAAATATCTTGATGGTGCGCGACCAGAGGGCAGTCGCTGGAGTTATGCTCAGCGTAACGGACTTTTTCGCGATACGCCATTAGTCGATAAAGCGGTTAGGGAATACCTGAGCGTTGCTGATAAACATAAGCTGACAGCGGCTCAGTTAGCGTTAGCATGGTGTGATCAGGTTGACGGTGTGAGTTCTACTATTATCGGTGCAACATCATTGGAACAGCTCAAAGAAGATATGGACGCATTTGATATGGTTCTGTCTGAAGAGGCATTGAAAGACATTATGTCGGTATTTAAGGAATACCCAGTACCGTTTTAATGTTTTGGAATAAATTGATTGTTTAAAAAAACGCCTTAGGGTGTTTTTTTTTGTCAAAAATGAATGCTGACAATTGTGTGTTGTTTCTTGAGGCAATAAAAACCCCGATGCATTTTCATGCATCGGGGTTTTTTAGAAAATAGTTAATAACTATTTATCTTTACGTTCTTGTTCTTTCTTCTCTCTAACGGCAGCGATTACTGTTTCAGCAACGTTAGAAGGACATGGTAGGTAGTGAGAGAACTCCATAGAGAACTGACCACGACCAGATGTCATTGTACGTAACGTACTGATGTAACCAAACATTTCAGATAGAGGAACGTCTGCTTTGATGCGAACACCAGTCAAACCTTTCTCTTGGTCTTTGATCATGCCACGACGACGGTTAAGGTCACCGATTACATCACCAACGTGATCATCAGGAGTGAACACATCAACTTTCATGATAGGTTCGATCAACTGAGGGCCAGCTTTTGGAATTGACTGACGGAAAGCGCCTTTAGCGGCGATTTCGAAGGCAATGGCAGAGGAGTCAACAGCATGGAAGCCACCGTCATACAATTGAACTTCAACGTCTAATACAGGGAAACCTGCTAGAACGCCTTCGGTCATCATAGACTTAAAGCCTTTCTCTACAGCAGGGAAGAACTCTTTTGGTACGTTACCACCCACGACTGAAGAAGAGAATACGAAGCCAGTACCTGGCTCACCTGGTTTGATGCGGTAATCGATCTTACCGAACTGACCAGAACCACCAGATTGTTTCTTATGTGTATAAGTGTCTTCAACTTCTTTGGTGATTGTTTCACGGTAAGCAACCTGTGGTTGTCCAACGATCAGATCTACACCGTAAGTACGTTTCAGGATATCTACTTTGATGTCTAGGTGAAGCTCACCCATACCACGAAGAATTGTTTCACCTGAATCGATGTCAGTTTCAACACGGAATGTTGGATCTTCTGCAACCATCTTACCGATCGCAACACCCATTTTCTCGTTACCACCTTTGTCTTTCGGCGTAACAGAGATGGAAATTACTGGCTCAGGGAAAACCATTGCTTCAAGTGTACAAGGGTGCTTAGGATCACAAAGTGTGTGACCAGTTTGTACGTTTTTCATGCCAACGATAGCGATGATATCGCCCGCTTGTGCTGAGCTGATTTCTTTACGATCATCAGCTTGCATCTCAACCATACGACCCACACGCTCTGTTTTGCCTGTGAAGCTGTTTAAGATGGTATCGCCTTTGTTAAGTGTACCAGAGTAAACACGTACGAAAGTCAATGCACCAAAGCGGTCATCCATGATTTTGAAAGCAAGCGCTTTGAAGGGCTCGCTAGCGTCAACGATCGCTTTTTGGCCGTTTGGATTACCTTCTTCGTCTGTAAGATCTTGTGGAATAACATCTTGTGGATTTGGTAGGTAGTCAATAACAGCATCAAGAAGAAGCTGCATGCCTTTGTTTTTGAAGGCTGAACCACAGTATGTTGGGAAGAAAAGAAGATCGCGAGTACCTTTACGGATACAGCGTTTGATGTCATCAATAGAAGGCTCTTCGCCATCCATGTAGGCCATCATGATTTCATCGTCTTGCTCTACAGCTGTTTCTAGTAGTTTCTCACGGTATTCTTCAACTATTTCCGCCATGTCAGCAGGAACATCTTCTATGCTGTAGTTTTCTGGCTGGCCAGAATCATCCCAGATGTACGCTTTACGCGTTAGAAGGTCAACAACACCAGAAAACTCATCTTCAGTGCCGATAGGAAGAACCATGATTAGCGGGTGAGCGCCAAGAACTTTCTGTACTTGCTCAGTTACACGGTAAAAACTAGCACCAAGACGGTCTAGTTTGTTAACGAAAATGATACGAGCAACTTCAGATTCGTTAGCATAGCGCCAGTTAGTTTCTGATTGTGGTTCAACACCACCAGAACCACAGAATACGCCAATGCCACCGTCTAGAACTTTAAGAGAACGATATACTTCAACTGTGAAGTCAACGTGTCCAGGTGTGTCGATAACGTTAAAGCGGTGATCTTTCCAGAAACAACTTACAGCAGCAGACTGGATGGTAATACCGCGCTCAGCTTCTTGTTCCATGAAGTCAGTAGTAGATTCGCCCTCATGCACTTCACCGATTTTGTGGATCATACCAGTAAGTTTAAGAATACGTTCTGTTGTTGTAGTTTTGCCCGCGTCAACGTGAGCAAAAATACCGATGTTTCTGTATTTTGATAAGTCAGCCATTACATTACTCTAAATAAGTTAGGACGAAATTTGCGCGTTAGTATACAAGACTTTTAGTCACTTGTAGTCAGGTATTTCGCGCTATTCTATTATATTTTATGTAATTAAAGGAAGAGGCAAGATAAAAGCATTTTAGAAATCAGTAAGAATTTCTCTTAAAGGCAATGAAAATGCACGAGGAATTGTTAGTCGCGACGTAATTTGTCCGAAATGGCGATGGGGTTTGGGAAGTTTAAGATGACGATATAGGTTGACAGTGCAAAGCTTAGAATAGCTGTGGCTTGTATGACATGTGAGGCTTCTATGCCTATCAGCCCTATGTTGGCGGCAAGGTAAGCAATTAATAGCGAGAATTCACTTACTTGGCCTAAACGAAAGCCGACTTCCCAAGAAGTGCTGGCGTCTTCTTTTATGCCTTTTAAGAGAAATCTAAAAACGACTGGTTTAATCAGCATTGAACCGATTGCCAAGATTAGGGCGGGAACAATAACTAACCCCAGTAAATCAAGATTAAAGCTGGCGCCAATGCTGAAGAAGAACAAAATTAAGAAAAAGTCTCTAAGGGGTTTAAGGTGCGTTGCTATATATTGAGATATTGGGCTGGTTGCCAACGCTACGCCTGCAATGAAGGCCCCCATTTCGGCTGATAGACCAGCGCTTTCGGCAAGAACCGCCATAGATAAACACCAGCCAATAGACACTAAGAAAATATACTCATGAAAGCGGTCAAATCGAGTAATAAGCTTCAGTAGAATGTATTTTACAAATAGGAAAGCGCCACTTATCAATAGGGGGAGGCCGATAACTGGTTTTAGATATTGCAAAACACCACTGTCTTCATTGCCAGAGATACTATAAAGAACCAGCAATACTGCGATAGCGATCATGTCTTGTAGTAGTAATAAACCAACAACTAGTTCGCCTGTATGTTTATGATGTAGAACGGTTGTGGGGAGTAATTTGATACAAACAATGGTGCTTGAAAACATCATGGCAACGCCAATAATTAGGCTCTCAATGGCGCTGTAGCCGCAAAGTATGGCAACACCATAGCCCAAAATGGCAAAAGCCGCTGAGCTGAGTAAAGCAATCCAAGAAGCTTTTTTAAGCATGTTAATTAAATGGCTTGGTTGCATGTCCAAACCAAGTAAAAAAAGCAAAAAAATGATGCCTATATGGCTCATTTCATCCATGAGCTTAGGTTCATCAATAAGTGATAGTGCAGATGGGCCAAATAGAACGCCAAGGGCAATGTAGGCGATTATCATTGGTTGCTTGGTGTACAACGCAATGGAGGCAACGACGGCTGCTCCTGCAAATATTAAAAAGAAGGAGTGTACTATCGAGGCTTCCATTTTTTTCCTTAGTTAAGACCAAGAACCGGTGCTGTTTTTCTTACGGCGTAACAGTGGTAATAAGGCGCCCAGGAGAAGTCCTCCAAAAAGAGTGACAGCTCCTAACATAAACCATTTTTGTTCTGTCGTGTCTTGCAATTTTTCTGATTGCGCTACGGCAGTACTGGCTTGTTGCTTGAGGCTCTCTATTTGGTAGCTTACATCGTCATTTTGGGAAACGATGGCTCGTGCCTTTTCTGACAGCTCTGCCGCTGTTTGAAGTTGTTGTTTCAAGGATTCGTTTTCATCGTTAAGAGATGTATTTATATTACTTAGCTCTTGGATTTTTTGTTGGCTGAGTTTGAGTGTGTCGACTATTTCTGTTCTGCTTTCCGTGCTTTTACTAAGGCGTGTGCGTAATGTGTCTAATTGGTCTCTGATTACCATATCTTCACTAAGGAAATAATCAGCAACCCAGCCTTCATTTCCACTTGGAGTTCGAACTTTCGTATAGCCATCGTTTTGTTCGATGACGTCTAGAGGTGTTCCACTTTTCAAACCCCTTTCTACCGCTCTAGTGCTGTTATCCAACCCTTCGCGAATGGCAACAAATTGAACGTCAGAAATGTACACTGTCGCTGAATGCGCAGTGGCAGAAAGTAGTATGCCAATAATTAGGCTTGTAATACGTTTTTTAGACACGTTAAGTTCCTTTAACAATCAATCACTTTATCTATTTAGTACGATAGTCATGAGAGACTCAATACGCAATAGAAAAGGCCATCGTAATGGCCTTTTCTAGGAGTTTAATTGTAAAAATTGTGTTTATCGGCGTAAGAATATAGGTCTTGGATCCGAAACATCGCCTTGATAAGCGATTGAAAAAGGTTTGTGCAGAGCAAGTGCCTTTTCAAGATCGACCTCTTCATTGAATTGAAAGCTATTAAACCCCACTCGTAAAAGGTAGCCCAATTGATCTGGAATAAAATGGCCAAGTGCTCTTATTTCGCCTTGATAATTCAGTCTTTCTCTTAATAGTCGGGCATAGCTAAAGCCTCGACCATCGGTAAAAGCGGGAAAATTAACGCCGATAACATCAAATTGACTTAGGTCGACGTCTTTTAGGAATTCGATTCCATCCCCAGCTTCTAGCCAAATGCCTGCGACATGACTAATCGTATCTTTCTCTGATAGCCATTTTTGCGCAGCGACGATGCTATTAGAGGTAACTTTTTGCTCTGGGTCTTGCTGCCAGATAAAGGCATTGTCAATTATTTCGCCGTTCTTAATTAGCTTTGGCATACGCTGCCTCTTTAAATGGTGTGATGCCAACGCGGCGATAAGTATCAATAAATCGTTCTTCTTCAGAGCGATTTTCAACATAAACATTCATTAATTTTTGAATGACAGTGCTAATTTCTTCTTGAGCAAAAGAGGGCCCTAGAATTTTTCCGATGCTTGCGTCATGACCAGAAGCACCACCAATGGAAATTTGGTAGAACTCTTCGCCTTTCTTATCTACGCCTAAAATACCGATGTTACCAACATGGTGGTGTCCACAGGCATTCATGCAGCCGGATATATTGAGATCAATATTACCTAGATCAAATAAGTAGTCGAGATCATTAAATGCTTCTTGAATTTGTTCAGCAATGGGAATGGACTTCGCATTGGCTAATGAGCAAAAATCGCCACCTGGACAGCAAATCATATCGGTTAGTAAGCCAAGCGTTGGTGTGGCAAAGCCTGCTTCTTTGGCTGCTTCCCATAGCTCTACTAGCTGTTCTTGACGGACATCGGCAAGTACAAGATTTTGCTCATGGCTTACGCGCAATTCACCAAAACTAAACTTGTCAGAAAGGTCTGCCGCTTTTTGCATTTGTTCTGACGTTGCATCACCTGGTGCTTGTCCTGCTTTTTTGAGCGTCAGCGTTACGATGCGATAGCCCGATTTTTTATGCTCAAATGTATTGCGCTCGAACCAGCGAGCAAAGCCAGCGCTGTCGGCTAGTTTGCTTGATAGGGTTGCAGGTTTGTTTTCCAGAGCTGCGTAAGCTGGTTCAGAAAAGAAGCTTGTGAGACGATCAAATTCGCTCATTGGGACGGTGCTTTCTTTGCCTTTTAGATGAGCCCATTCGGCATCAACTCGGTTACGGAACTCTTCAATACCCAGTGCTTTTACTAATATTTTGATGCGAGCCTTGTATTTATTATCACGACGACCTTGCTGATTATAAACGCGAATAATCGCATCTAAATAAGTTAGTAGGTCTTTACGCGGCATGAACTCACAGATTGTCACGCCAACCATGGGTGTACGGCCAAGACCGCCACCGACAATAACTTTAAAGCCAATCTCGCCTGTATCATTTTTCTTAATATGTAGGCCGATGTCATGAACCTGCGTTGCGGCACGGTCTGCGGATTCCGTTGCGTTTACAGCGATTTTGAATTTCCGCGGGAGGAAAGCAAATTCCGGGTGGAATGTAGACCATTGGCGGATCAACTCACAGTATGGGCGAGGGTCTACGATCTCATCAGAGATGACACCAGCGTATTGATCTGTTGTTGTATTACGGATGCAGTTACCGCTTGTTTGTACAGCGTGCATTTCTACTTGCGCAAGCTCTGCTAGAATATCTGGCACGTCTTCAAGTTTTGGCCAGTTTAATTGTAAGTTCTGACGGGTGCTAAAGTGACCGTATGATCTGTCGTAGCGACAGCTTATGTCAGCTAGCTTCCGTAATTGGGTGCTGGACAGCATTCCGTATGGGATCGCAATGCGTAGCATTGGCGCATAGCGTTGTACATACAGCCCATTTTGAAGGCGCAATGGTAAAAATTCTTGCTCACTCAGTTCTTTGTTTAAGTAGCGGCGTGTTTGGTCGCGGAATTGTGCTACACGCTCGTCAACAAGCTGTTGGTCAATTGCGTCGTATTGATACATAGTGGAATGAACCGTGGTTAATAAGTGTTAGTTGGCTCATCTTAGCAAAGATCCTTTATTCTAAAAATGAATATTTATCTATATCTTTAGGGGTTTTTCTAATAAGGCTTATTTGGAGGTCTCGTTATTTAAGTAGGTAATAAATAGAAAGAGGAAAAATACCCTACTTTTTTACTAGGTCTTTGGCTTTGCTGATTATCTACTGTAATATAGCGTTTATTGATCGTTATGTAGATTTAGAAAAGGGTTATTATGAACATTACAATTACGGATAGTGCCCAAGAGTACCTTGCATCTTTGCTTGAAAAGCAAGACGTAGAAGGTATTGCCGTGCGAATTTTTATTCAGCAGCCAGGTACGCCTTATGCTGAAACTTGTCTTGCTTACTGTCGTCCAGACGAAGTGAATGAGACAGATGAGATTTTGAATTTACCCAAGCTTAAAGTGTATCTTGAAAAAATGTCAGTGGCTTTTTTGGATGAGGCTTTTGTCGACTACGCAACAGAGAAAATGGGTGGTCAATTAACGATTAAAGCGCCCAATGCGAAAATGCCAAAAGTGACGGCGGATAGTCCAATCGAAGATCAAATTAATTATGTTCTTTACTCAGACATTAATCCTGGCCTTGCGGCTCACGGTGGCGAAGTTAGTCTTCTAGAAGTAATTGACGGTCAAGTGGCGGTGTTAAAGTTTGGCGGGGGTTGCCAAGGCTGTAGCGCGGTAGACCTAACTCTGAAAGAGGGTGTTGAAAAAACCTTGATTGAGAAGGTTCCGGGTCTTACTGCAGTAAGGGATTCGACTGATCATACGGTAACAGAAAACGCTTTCATGTAGTTTATATGGTGTGTAAAAAAGGGGGGACCGCTTACAAGCGATTCCCCCTTTTTATTGGAGCTTAGAGTCTTTAGCGGAGTGGAAACTATCCACGCTGACGCTTTGGCAGAACGTCACGTAACGTATTTGCCATATCTGTCAGTGTATTTTCTGTTGCTTCCCAGTCAATGCAGGCGTCTGTAATTGATACGCCGTATTCAAGGTCTTTTAGGTCGGCAGGGACTTTTTGATTTCCCCAGCCGATATTACTTTCGATCATCAAGCCCATGATGGAGTTATTACCATCTAGAATCTGTTGAGTTGAGTCTTCTGCAACCGTTACTTGGCGTTCAGGTTTTTTACTTGAATTCTCATGAGAGCAATCAACCATGATGTTGTGCATTAATTTCGCAGACGTTAACGCCTCTTCACTTAATGCAATGTTGGCAGCGTCATAGTTTGGTAGGCCGTTGCCGCCGCGAAGAACAAGGTGTCCATAGCCATTCCCTTTTGTATTCACAATGCTCACTTCCCCGTTCTCATTGATGCCTAGAAAAGAGTGAGGGTGAGAAACGGATTGCATCGCATTAATAGCCACTGTTAGACCACCATCGGTTCCGTTTTTAAAGCCAACAGGGCCGGATAGTCCTGATGCCATTTCACGATGAGTCTGAGACTCCGTTGTGCGAGCGCCAATGGCCGACCAGCTGATCAGGTCTTGTATATATTGCGGAGAGATAGGATCTAGCGCTTCGGTGGCAAGAGGAAGGCCGAGCTCTGATAGGTCAATCAGTAGCTTGCGTCCCACTCTAATTCCTTTGTCTATGTCAAAAGTCCCATCAAGATTAGGATCATTGATTAAGCCTTTCCAGCCTACTGTAGTGCGTGGCTTTTCAAAATAGGCGCGCATGATAATGTATAGAGTGTCGTCAAGTTTTTCTGCTAGTACTTTTAAGCGCTTAGCATAATCTAGTGCGGCTTCTGGATCGTGGATGGAGCAAGGTCCAATGACAATTGCTAAACGATGATCTTTACCATCCATAATGTTCTTTATAATGTCGCGCGATTCTGCAACATGGCTGCTAACGGTTTCGCTTACTGGCAGCTCTTTTTTTAATTGGCTCGGCGTTACCAAAGAGGTAAAAGAGGCAATATTTAGGTCTTCAAGACGTGTGTTGCTCATTGCGGGGTTTCCTACTGTCTACTTTTAATTATAGCCACTAACAATATCGTGTTTTTATCGTTGAATGAACCGCTAGCCAATCATTTTTTGATTTTTTAGAAGAAAAGATACTTTACACCAAAAGTGAGTAGCGCTATGGCTAAAATGGGCTGCAAAATATGGTTAGGAACGTAGCTGGCAATACGAGTTCCTATATAAATGGTCGGAATGGAGCCAATTAGTAAAGCGGCCAATAATACGTAGTCTACGTTCCCCAAAAACAAGTGGCCGACACCGGCAACTAATGTGAGTGGCACTGCATGCGCTAGATCTGTGCCGACAATATTTTTCGCCCTCATGACAGGAAATAAAATCATCATAATAGCTGTACCTAAGGCGCCAGCGCCAACCGACGTAAGTGTTACTAATATCCCTAAGATAAAGCCACAAAAGAAAATAATTTTCGTGCCCATTTTTTCACTGATATTAACATTTAAAGCCTTGGTGAGTTTTGCTCTGAATAAAATCACCACGGCCGTGAGGACGAGCATTAGGCCCAAGGTTCCTGTCAGTATTTCTTGGTAGTGATCGGGCTTTTCAAATTGAGACAGGGCCCAGACCGTCATAAATGAGGCCGGCAAACTGCCAGCGGCCATGGCAAATACAATTGTCCAATTTACGTTTCCACGTTTGGCGTGCATCACCACACCTGTGCTTTTGGCTATACCGGCATACATTAGGTCGGTGCCAATGGCTATATAAGGAGGAAAACCAAACATGAGTAGAAGTGGGGTCATCAGTGAGCCTCCACCAACTCCGGTAATACCTACCGCTAAACCAACTGCCGCACCTGCGCAAATGTACCAAAAAAAATCCATTAGTAAGCCATATCTAAGTTATTTAAGCTGGCAACACTAGAGCTTTTTTACTATTCTATAAAGTAATATTTTATTATGTTTTTAACTCTTTTTCGTATAAGGAAAATGATGAAGTTACAGCAGCTTAGGTATATATGGGAAGTGGCGCGTCATGACTTAAATGTTTCGGCGACAGCGCAAAGTTTGTATACGTCCCAGCCGGGCGTTAGTAAACAGATTCGACTTTTAGAAGATGAGCTTGGTGTGGAGGTGTTTGCACGAAGTGGCAAGCATTTGACTCATGTAACGCCGGCGGGTGAAAAAATCATCGCCATAGCGGGAGAGGTGCTTAGTCAGACGCAAAATATAAAGCGCGTGGCGAAAGAGTTTAGTGATGAGCGTAAAGGTTCTCTTGATATTGCCACCACACATACTCAGGCACGATATGCTTTGCCTAAAGTGATCAATCAGTTCATTGAAGGCTACCCTGATGTGAGTTTGCATATGCATCAAGGAACCCCGATGCAAATTGCTGAAATGGCGAACGATGGCATTGTCGACTTTGCCATTGCTACTGAAGCGCTTGAGCTGTTTGGTAATTTGGTAATGCTGCCGTGTTACACGTGGAATCGATCTGTTGTGGTACCAAAAGATCATCCGTTGGCAAAAGTAGATAAGCTAACATTAGAGAGTTTGGCCGAGTATCCAATCGTGACGTATGTGTTTGGTTTTACCGGGCGCTCTCAATTGGATAAAGCGTTTCAAGACGCAGATTTACAACCTAATGTTGTTTTTACTGCTGCGGATTCTGATGTCATTAAAACCTATGTTCGGCTTGGGCTGGGTGTGGGTATAGTGGCTTCGATGGCGCACGATGAAGTTCAGGATGCGGATTTAGTGGCGCTAGATGCCTCGCACCTCTTTGCCGACAGTTGCACAAAAATAGGCATTCGCAGTAATACTTTTATTCGTGGTTATATGTATAAATTCATCGAATCTTTTGCACCACATTTAACAAAAGACGTGGTGATGGCAGCAATGGAAGCGGGTAATCGACAAGATGTCGAGCTGTTGTTCAAGGGTGTTGAGCTTCCTCGGCACTGATCTCATGTATTATTAAAAATAAAAAACGCGATATAGAGGAAGTCTATGTCGCGTTTTTTTTGATATTGAATCTATCAAATCACTTTTTTAACTTTACGGCCATTTCGGCGATGCGTTTTCCTTGTGCCTCACACAGCGCTTTTTCATCATTGGTTAGAGTGTTTTCGCTGGTGCTATTTGCCAGATGGCTTGCGCCATAGGGTGTGCCCCCAGCAAGCGTACTAATCAGTTCTTTGTTTTTGTATGGAAGTCCAACCCAAACCATGCCGTGATGCAGCATCGGCGTCATCATACTGTGAAGGCATTGTTCTTGTCCGCCATGCATGGTGCTTGCGCTGGTGAATCCACATGCCGGTTTGTCTATTAATTGTCCTGTCAGCCACAGTGTCGAAGTTTGATCGATGAAGTGCTTGAGCGGTGCTGCCATGCTACCAAAATAGGATGGCGATCCCATTGCCAGGCCAGAACAATCCGCTAATTCCTCTAATGTGCAGTAGGGCGCGCCGTCGTCAGGCAAAGCAGGTGAGGCGATTTTTGTGGTGTCTGATACGTCTGGGACTTGGCGTATCTTGGCTTCAATACCGCTTACTTTATTGATGCCGCGAGCGATATATTTGGCCATTTCAGAAATCGAGCCATGTCGACTGTAAAATAAAACCAATATGTATGGCGTGGTGATCATTAAAGCCTTCCTTGTTATTTGAATAATACCAAAACGCCTTCTGGTGGGCGTCCAATGATGGCTTTGTCGTTGTGTATGACAATAGGGCGTTCTATCAATTTCGGATTGCCGTGCATTGCTTGTAAGCGCTCTTCGTCGCTCGATTCTTTATTTAGGCCCAGTTCTTTATAGATGTCTTCTTTGGTACGCATCAGTTCTAGAGGTGAGACTTGCAGTTGAACGAGTAGTGTTTGCAATTCTTCGATGCTTGGCGTGTCTTGTAAATACAGTCTGATGTCAGGGTGAATGTCATTTTCTTCTAGGAGTTGTAATGTTTGGCGTGACTTTGAGCAGCGAGGGTTGTGGTAAATAGTGGTCATGTTTGGATCCTATTTAGAAACTGTTTTTCTATTTCTGGCAAAACGCGATAAGCACCTGACGGAATTTGAGCTTATTCCGTCAGGTGCTTATGTTGTTATTTTTTGCTTAGAATGAAGTCGATCGCGTCTGCAATGACGATGTCTTCGTTCTCACCGGCTTTACGGTGTTTGTATTCTAATGTGCCTTTTTCTAAGCCTTTATCACCCACTACTAAACGATGCGGAATACCGAGAAGTTCGCAGTCAGCAAACTTAACACCGGGGCGTTCTTTGCGGTCATCAAGCAATACATCCAAGCCTTTTGCTTTTAGCTCAGTGTATAAACGATCACACTCTGTGCGCACGGCTTCTGATTTGTCGTAATTCATCGCGATAATAGCGATATCAAACGGTGCGATGCTTTCTGGCCACAAAATACCTTTGTCATCGTAATTTTGTTCAATTGCCGCTGCAACGATACGAGACACGCCAATGCCGTAACAACCCATGTGCATGACTTGTGCTTTGCCGTTCTCATCTAATACCGTGGCTTTTAATGCTTCTGCGTATTGTTGGCCCAGTTGGAAAATGTGACCCACTTCGATGCCGCGCTTAATAACAATGGTGCCTTGGCCGTCAGGTGAAGGGTCGCCTTCAACGACGTTGCGGATATCAGCAATTTCAAATTCAGCGCAATCACGTTCCCAGTTCAAGCCTGTGAAATGATAGTCGTCCTTGTTTGCGCCGGCGCAGAAATCAGACATGACAGCGGCAGAGCGATCAGCAATCACACGAATGCCTTTCTCTTTAAGGTCTTTAGGGCCGATGGAGCCAGGTGCGCAACCAATTTTTGCAACAATGTCGTTTTCGTCTGCAAATTCGAAAGGAACAACAAGACCTGATAATTTTTCAACTTTGATTTCGTTGATGTTGTGATCACCACGAAGCACAAGCGCGACAATGGTTGGTTGCTTATTTTCGTCGATTGCTTTTACCAGCATGGTTTTGACAGTGCTGGTGACGTCGAGTTTAAGGAACTCAGCGACTTTCTGGATTGTTTTGCAATCTGGTGTGAAGACTTCTGTTAGTGCTTGTGTTGGTGCGTCTGCTTTTTCTTTTAAGCAAACGGCTTCTGCCAATTCTATATTAGCGGCGAAATCAGAAGAATCACTGAAGGCAATGTCGTCTTCGCCTGAGTCGGCTAGAACATGAAACTCATGCGAAAACGCGCCACCGATGCTGCCTGTATCGGCGCGCACTGGGCGATAATCTAAGCCAATGCGGTCAAATACGTTGCAATACGCTTGGTGCATTACATCATAAGTTTGCTGCAAAGATTCTGCGCCAACGTGAAATGAGTAAGCGTCTTTCATGCAAAACTCGCGTGAGCGCATTACGCCAAAGCGTGGGCGGACTTCGTCGCGGAATTTGGTTTGAATTTGGAAGAAATTCATTGGAAGTTGCTTGTAACTGGTTAATTCATTACGCGCAAGTTCGGTGATAACTTCTTCATGAGTTGGGCCAAGGCAATAGTCGCGGCCGTGGCGATCTTTTAGGCGAAGCAATTCTGCGCCATATTTCTGCCAGCGTCCTGTTTCTTGCCACAGTTCGGCAGGTTGTACGCCGGGCATCATGACTTCCAAGGAGCCTGCTTTTTCCATTTCGTCACGAACGATGTGTTCGACTTTACGAAAAACTTTAAGCCCAGTCGGTAGCCAAGTGTATAGACCTTTTGAAATCTGACGAATCATACCGGCACGAACCATAAGTTGGTGGCTGGTGACAACCGCATCGGTTGGGGCTTCACGTAAGGTAGAGAATAAATAGTTGCTTGCGCGCATAATAAATGTCTATTTTTTAAAAGTTAAATTGCGAAAATTAATGTTTTTTAGCCAGCGAAGCGAGGCTCAATTCGGCCTCTTACATTCGTCTCAAGTGCAAAAATGCCTCCGGCTTGAGGGAATTGCTTTAGCTCTTCTTCTGTTTGTGCTCCTCGACAAGTGCTTACAAAAAGAGTCTTCATGTCGGGTCCACCAAACGCCACCATTGTTGGGTAGGTTGCTGGCACAGCGTGCTCTTCTAAAATCTCGCCTTGAGGGCTGATTTTCACCACGCGTTGCCCTTGGTACAGTGCAGACCAGTAATTTCCTTCGCTATCAACGGCAGCGCCATCTGGGCGTCCGTTGCCGTGTGGAAATTGAATAAAAACGCGTTTGTTTGTGGCGGAGCCCGTTTCTAGATCATAATTAAACTGATAAACCACATGATTAGGGGTATCTGAATAATACATGATGCTGTTGTCTGGAGAGAAGGCCAAGCCATTTGATGTCCAAGCAGCTTGGTCTATTAGTGTTTCTTTTCCATTGCTGAATTGATGTAACGCGCCATTAAATGCGTCTTTAGGAGAGTACATTGTGCCAGCAAGAAAACGGCCCTTTGCATCGCAACGACCATCGTTAAAACGAGTTGTTTTTTGATCATAGGCGGCAAGCCAATAAGGTTTTAAACCCGCGGTGAAGCTTTCTAGGGTGTAAACCCCTGAGCGGAACGCAGCAATAAACCCACCATTATCATCTAAAGAAAAACAACCTATCTCTTCATTAAAGGTGCGACTTTCTAGTGTTTTTGATTGAATGTTGTATGCGTGTAATTTGAAAGAATCAATGTCAACAAAATAGAGTGTTTGAGTGCGCTCATCCCAGCGAGGACATTCGGCTAATTTTGCTTGTACATCCAAGGCACATTGCATATCAGTCATGCGGGCTCCAAGTCTCTGAGAGTTTTTAAAAATAGGGTGCTATAGTGCTTATGAAAGCCATTTTTGTAAATAGGAAGATGTAAAGATGTTTGAGTTAAACCCAGCGTTAGATCGTGATTCTGTTCTTGTGGGGCACTTTTCTCTGTGCCAACTTCGGATAATTAATGATGCTCAATTCCCTTGGTTTGTGCTTGTTCCTCAAAGAAACAATATTACTGAGATTTACCAGTTAGTTGAAGAAGATCGTCAGCAATTGATGACTGAAAGCTGTTTATTAGCGGAAACGCTGCACGATGCTTTTTCTGCAACCAAACTAAATATTGCCGCTCTTGGCAATCAGGTGCCGCAATTGCATGTCCACCATATTGTTCGTTACAAAACCGATCCGTGTTGGCCTGGCCCTATTTGGGGGGAATTTGATGCGATTCCTTATGAGAAAGAAAACTTGGCTGAAATTTTGCAAAAGGTTCAATCACTACTAAGCGACGATTTAACGTTACCCAGCGATGAGGCTGAACTTTACTATTGAAAAAAGCCTCTAAAGTTTTATTCTATGCTGAGTGAATTTTAGCCAACTGGAAGCATTTTTATGAGCGTACGCAAAAGGAAAAAAGCCATACAGAAAGTTGTTAAACTACTGAATTTATCGACGTCACCTAATGCAAGTGAGTCGGTTATGGCTTTGCGTCATGCTGAATTGTTAATTAGGCAGTATGAGATAGCTCAAAGAGAGTTGCCTATTTTGCAATTGTGCGATCGCTCCGCACTTTATCGTGTTAGTTGGGGTGGGGCTGCTCCTAAATATCAAAAAGAAGCAGCGATGAAATCACCCACTGATGGTTCGGTTTATAATCGGCGTTTTAGTGAAAAAAACAATGATCCAAATCGAGCGTACGAATCGGTTCGTACTATTATTGATGACATGAATTTAAATGATTTGTATGACTCTGGTGTTTCTTTGAAAAATAATGAAAGCACAGATGTGGCAAATCGTTGTGAGAGTGGCGATAGTTCGGTTCTTGGTGTTGACGCATCTCGCTTTAATTTTCAAGGTGAGGGTGTTGAGGAATATTCAAAGGTAGATGCTGATTTAGTTGATGGAAGTGAAATGGCTGCAGAAAATGTATTAGATGAATCGGGCTCCATAAAAGAGTCCGTTAAGCTTGAAAGTGAGCATGGTAATGTTTCTGCTTATACGGCTTCCAGTGACAATGTCATTAACGCTACTAAGGCATTTCGTCCAGATAGCCATGAATTCACTGAGACACTAAAAACTCAATATGCTACCAGTGATCCTAACGTGCCATTTTCAGAAGATGATTATTGGTCAAAAGTATATGAAAGGCTAGCCGACTTCGATGAAACCAAGATTCAAACGGCAATCGATGCATTAGATAAACAGTTATCTTTGGCTCAAGAAAGTTTGCAGTTCAAGAAAAAAAAGCGCTATGAGCATGAGCAAAGTGAAGTGCAGGAGCGCACAGAGCGAGCTCGGATAGAGCAAAGTTTTGAGGAGGCCATTGAGCGAGCGTTTCAAGCTAGAGCCAAATCTTACGAGGCTTGGGAGGATCGTTGCACCAAGGTTCGTATGGCTTGCCTAAGAGATGAACAGGATGCTGTGCAAGGATTTGATGCAATCAGTCATGAGTTAGTGAAAAACAAAGAGGCTTATAAGCAGCACCTACAGCAAAAAGAAGATTATCGTGCTGCGAAGATTATGCATGAGTTGCGCCGACATTTAGTGCTGGCCGTTTCTGTTGGTGAGGATGCAACCACGTCTTATGAGAAAGTGATTGAAATTATGGCCGACAATGGTCTTTCTTTGAAAGATTTAGAGTTTTCTGACATAAAAAATAAGAGTTTGTTTATTCGTCTCCTTGAGCGTGAATCTGCGCAGATTCCAGATGTTAATGAGAGAGAAAAACATACGGAAGAAATGTTAGATAAATTTTTGGTTTCTAGCTTATCTAAAAAGGAGTCGCGTGCGTCGGAGAATCCTATACAGCACATACAGCGTTTATTGATTGCTGCGAATGAGGGTGGGCAGTTTGAGACGCAGAAAAACCTTGAGCAAGTTATTTACTTAATGGACGCAAACGGCATCGGTGTAAGAGATATTGGTTATGGTTTCATAAAAAAATATTCTGTCTTTATCCGCTTAATTAATTGGGAGGCGGAGCGTATCGCTTCATTGCCTGAGAGAGAGAAATTTACAGCTCAAATTTTAGAGGAATATATTCAGCATTCTGTTCAGAAGCCTAAATCCGACAGAGAGCAAAAGGTAAATCGATAGAACTACAGAGTAAGAGAAGAAATTCAATGAGCCCCTCATTTATTAGATTGATGAGGGGCTTTTTTTTAAAAGTTACCTTAAGTGCTTTCTTTGCGTCCCCGCATCTTTTACCATTTCGTTCTTGATTCAATTGTAATTCTCAGCAGGAGAGAAGCATGAGTATTATTAAAGAAGATGATCTGATTGATAGCGTGGCAGACGCATTGCAGTTTATCTCTTATTACCACCCTCTGGACTTTGTCAAAGCTGTGCATGAGGCTTACGAAAGAGAAGAAAGTAAGGCGGCGAAAGATGCCATGGCTCAAATCCTTATTAACTCTAGAATGTGTGCGGAAGGTAAGCGTCCTATTTGCCAAGACACAGGCATAGTTACCGTGTTTATTAAAATTGGTATGAATGTACAGTGGAAGGGCACTCAAAGTGTTGCTGATATGATTAATGAGGGTGTACGTCGTGCGTATCTAAACCCAGATAATGTCTTGCGAGCCTCTATTCTTTCTGACCCTGCTGGCGCCCGTAAAAACACCAAAGACAATACCCCTGCTGTCATTCACATGGAAGTTGTTCCGGGTGATACGGTTGAGGTGCATGTTGCAGCAAAAGGCGGCGGCTCCGAGAATAAATCGAAGCTAGCGATGCTGAACCCTTCAGATGACATTGTTGAATGGGTTAAGAAGACGGTCCCAACAATGGGGGCAGGTTGGTGCCCGCCGGGGATGCTGGGTATTGGTATTGGTGGTACTGCCGAAAAAGCGATGCTTATGGCGAAAGAGTCCTTAATGGATCCTATCGATATTCATGAGCTCAAGGATCGTGGTCCACAGAATCGAGTAGAAGAGCTTCGCTTGGCAATTTTTGATGCTGTAAATAATTTAGGCATTGGCGCTCAAGGTTTGGGCGGTTTAACAACGGTGCTTGATGTTAAAATTATGGATTATCCAACTCATGCCGCTTCTTTACCTGTTGCGATGATTCCAAACTGTGCGGCGACGCGTCATGCACATTTTGTATTGGATGGCTCGGGCCCTGCTGATTTAGTTCCACCGTCACTTGATGACTGGCCAAAAATCACTTGGGAAATCGGTGAAGATGTTCGTCGTGTAGACCTAAATAGTGTTACGCCAGAGCAAGTGAAAGAATGGCAGCCTGGAGAGACGGTTTTGTTAAGCGGTAAAATGCTCACTGGGCGTGATGCGGCGCATAAGAAAATGGTTGAAATGATCGCCAATGGTGAAGAGTTGCCGGTTGATCTTAAAGGGCGGTTTATTTATTACGTTGGGCCAGTTGATCCAGTGAGAGATGAAGCGGTTGGTCCTGCGGGGCCAACCACAGCGACTCGAATGGATAAATTCACAAGAACCATTCTAGATAAAACGGGTCTGCTTGGCATGATTGGCAAGTCTGAGCGCGGCCCAGTTGCGATTGAAGCGATTAAGGAGTTTGGTGCTGTTTACCTAATGGCAGTTGGTGGTGCGGCGTACCTTGTATCGAAAGCAATTAAGAAAGCTGATGTCATTGCGTTTCCTGAATTGGGAATGGAGGCTATCTACGAATTTGATGTTGTAGATATGCCGGTGACGGTTGCTGTTGATTCTGCAGGAACGTCTGTTCATATCACTGGGCCGGCTGAATGGAAGGCTCGTATTGAAGCGCAAACTTTAGAGATTAAATAGCGTATCTCTGAATTTGGACTACTAATTAAAAGGGCTACAATTTAATTGTAGCCCTTTTTTATATTTTTCATAAAGAGAGTGTTGCATCATCGAATTTAATCTGTATTATACGCAGCTCGTTCAGGCAAATGCTTGAACACGCTCTTTAAGAATTTAAACAGATAATTTGTGTGGGCGCTCGCTAGAGGCTTCAGAAGATCATCGC